>CERL01029001.1_pt1 | contig 22592 bp, 41 predicted proteins | sample 530811 | NCBI WGS metagenome assembly CERL01 (sample SAMEA2620995, study PRJEB7988) | marine metagenome | isolation source: saline water (ENVO:00002010), including
CCACCATCTGAAGCAATATCACTTCTTGGATCAAAATTATAATTTGTACATCTTGTTGAACAGGAGGTTTCTGCACCAGCTGAATCTTCAGTAACGTCAGCAGTTGTTTTTGTATCTGCATTGGAGATTGCACAAAAACTTATTTGCGCTAAAAGAATAACTAAAAATATAGCTAATTTAAAAATCGTCATCCCACTCTACCTCTCCACTAGAATATGTATTACCTGTATGGTTATTTAGATCAACAACTTTTTGATTTTCTTTTTTATTTTTCCATTCATCATAATCAGGTCTTCTATGGGGTTGTTTATCCCATATCTGTTTCGCTTCTTCTCCAAGTTTGCCATCAACGGGACAGGGTGTTCCTGCCTGTTCCATAGCTTGAAAAACTCTAGTGTCTTGGCATAGCAAAGATACAGAAGCAACTTTCATTCCCATACCATATAGAGAACGTGCAAGCTTTAATCTTTCACAGTTCTTATCCACAACCGTATTACCAAAAGAAAGACCAAACCACGCAGATTGAGCTGCACCAGCCATTGCGGTAGTACAGACATCCTGGTTATTTAACATTATGTTTGGAGAAGCAGCAGTACTAGGTGTTCTATCTACTGTTGTTGTACCAGTAACAGTCCCAGAAGATGTAACAGTTGAGGATACTGTTGTATTAGTATCTACAGCAAATGCAAGGGAGGGAATAAATAGAATAATAATAAGAGGTAAAATCTTCCATGATTTCATGCCATAACCTCATTTACGTGGTTTTTTAGTAGGTTTTCTTCGAGGTTTACGTTTAGGTGGTCTTCCGCGTCTGTTACCATACGTTCCAATTCCTCTAGGCATTATTCATTGTTCTCCGTATCTTTAGGATCACAGACTTCTAAATAGATATCATTATTTTTAGCTACTTGGGCTAAATCCTCACTTACAATTGGAGGAGGATTATTCTGAAGTAACCATTGTTTAGTATCTTCACTAAACTTAACCTGTCCATACCAGGCACACTCTTTAGAATAATAAGTATCAGCGTTGTAGAGTCCTAGTCCGAAGTTGGCGACAGGAGCCGCCAATTCGGATAGAATACCCATACTGCTACAACCCGTCAAGAACGTCAGGCATACCAGCCCTGTCGCGAACCTTTGCTTTAGCTTCATCGATTTCTTTCTCTACAGCTGGAGCTGCAGCCATTCCTTTTGGGTGATTAATATTGTTAAATACATTTCCAGCTAACCAATTGAAAATAGGCCAGACAGTTCCTAGTACTGGAATTTTCTGTACAAATTTATCAGGTAGAGATCCAGTAATAGCAGTAAATACAAGTACTATTTGTCCTGCTATTGCAAACCATCCTTGTCCTTCAAACATTGCAGCAATATCCATACTAATCTCCTACGTTCATTTTTAAAGATTTAGGTGGCTCAACTGGCATCCAATAATTTGGGTGCCGAATAAATGTTGGAGTACTTAAATCATATACAGCGTAACAATCTGTTTCTGAAGATTTGAATACCATCTCCTTATTATTTCTAGGTCGAAATGAACATGATACTGGCGATGCGTTATAGCTCACCTCTAAGCCAGATTTATGTATTAACTGGACCTGCGTTGGAACTTGATTCACAGTCCAGAAAGCCATTTTATGTGGAGCAGGTATTACGAGTAAAATCGCAATAGCGAGCTCATTCACTTTTTCTTACGATCTTGCCCCATCTTCCAAGTAGCCGCACCGCCAATGCCTAGTACTCCCCAAGCTTCTTGATCGAATTGATGATAGCCCATCATTTGACAAACCATCATTGCTATACCGATTAACATAATTGCGTACGTTTTGTGGCCCGGCATCATTTTATCCACAAATTGAATAATTGTTTTAATCATTTTGGTGTATCTCCTTTATTTATTAAATGTGTGAGTACCATCTCAACATTGCGTTCTAGTGTATTAAGATCTGCTTTAGTCACAACAGTTTTTTCTAATGCAGTGATACGATCACTTAAACTATCGTGATTATTAAATACTCTCTTGGTAATAAACGTGCCTACTATGGCGAGACCACCAAGTAACATTTCATTAAGTTTGTCTGTCATAGCATTCTCCGTTATTAATCAACTATTATTCTCCCATAGAATGATCATGTTTTATACCTCTAATCTGGATAGTTAACCGATTATCTACAGCTGATTCACTAATAGGAGTAATTAAATGTCTTTCACAGTTATCAAAAATAACTAATCTACCAAATTGAGGCTTAACTACATGTTCTTTATTGTCATTATCAAGCCAAACTAAAAATCCACCCCAATCAATATTCCAAACGGTATTAAGATATAATGTCGCACTGAAACTATACTTTATATCATCATGCATAATTAGATGACTTAATGGTTCCCATTTATAAAAAGTATAAGTTATTGTAAAGGTAGGTTTTATTTGAACAATAGGAGCTAAATATTGTTCTAAATCTGCGTGAAGTTGCTGGCACCAAATATCCCTATTCCAGATACCCTGTAATTCTATTATACTAGGTGCTGTTCCCCACTTAACTTGTCTCCAATCGTCATTAGGTGCATGCATATCATCCAATATATCGATTGCTGTTTGTGGTGTTAGCACATTTTCATACAGGAGTGTCATTTTTAACCTGTTGAATTTGTTGAACTTTGCCATCCTTTAAAACATATTCATCACCTGCTGTAAGATAATGTACAAATACACCATCAAAACTAGGATGGTAATGGGGGTGAGTTCTCTCGCCATTAACCTGATAATGACCAGATACCGTAGCTTCTATATTTAGAGATTTAGCATCCGTAATATTATAAGCATTTGTTAAGTAATACCGAATAACTTCATTCGCAATCTTTTCATATTCTTTTACAAAATCAAATGTTGGGTCTAGAACAGCTTTATTTACAATTAGTTCCATCAATTTTATCTTTATATCTTCAGGGGTGTTTAACTGCATTTTGCCAATCTTTGTGGTCCAATTTTTAGTTATTTTCATCATAGATTGTCGATAAAGGTTTTACTATCGTAGAATTTGTTTTTGTCAGTATTCTGTAATTAATAACGATTGATACTCTTATTCCACTTCCTGTAAACGTATTAGACTCATGCCAAATACAGGCAGGATGCATCAGTAGAGTTCCAGTTACAGGACTCCATGCAAGCGCTTTATTACAATAAGGATAATTTTGTGAGGGTCTTGGATCTTGAAGTATTAAATTACCAGAACCATCAGTATTACTAGTTTTTAAATTATTATCTAAATCAACAGGATACCTATTATCATCTAGTACATATTCATTACCCGCTGTTAAATAGTAAATTAGCACACCATCAAATCCATGATGGTAGTGAGGGTAGGTTCTACCACCGTAAACTTGATGATTACCAAATGATCTAGCTTCTATATCAAGATCATCTATATTCGTAATACCGTACGCTTCAGTAATATAGTCTCTAATTATTTTATTTGAGATTTTCTCAAATTCTCTAATTGCGTGTGCATTAGGATCATCGTTAGGGTAAATAAAAATGTTTGAACCATCATTTGCTATTACCTGTATAAGTTGTTTTCTTAATTCTTCACCAATTTCTATTTTATCCTCGCCTAATGGTGTTGTCCAATGATCTGTAATTTCCATTGAAATTGGATGAATACCTTGTGCATACGGATCATTAACCTCCTTAGATTGATTTCTTTCAATCATAAAGGTTGGATCAGCCGTAGTAAACAAGACTTCATCACATTCAATTTCAACTGCTTTATGTAGATCAGAAGTAGCACCAGGGCAATTGATAGCCCCATTCGGAGGTATTACAAAGTAATCCTTCACTGTCCTGGCTGGATTAACTCGGTTAGTACTCGATAATTCACAACAATTGCAACCCGTATTCCATTTCCTAAAAATGGATTTGATTCATGCCAGACATAGGAAGGATGGCATATTGCCATTCCAGACTTCGGTGTAATAACATGAGTCTTTTCGTTAATAGGATAATTAACTACTGGTCTAGGGTCTTGAAGTATTAGTTCTCCTGTCACTTGTCCTCCTTAGCATATTTTAGGGTCTCAAACCCAAATACATCTTTGCGATATTCTGGTAATGTTTCATGTTCAATTCTATGAAGAACATGCCCGGTTATCTCAAATAGGGAAGCTGCAAGCCACACTGCGTTGTCACTATAGGAGTTGTCGCATGACAATTCCCACTCTTTACTACCTCCTGACAAGAATAAACAAGAACCTTGACACAAATGAAGTACTGGGCAAGTTCTACATTCTTCCCTATCAGACCAATGCGTTCCTGATTTTATATCAACAGATTCCAAATCATCCATTGTCCCAATCTTATGTGAAACACCGCCTGGGTTATTACCAGACACCGTTACGTTTTGGCAAGTAGTCACGTTTCCATTCAGATCAACTGCCATTGTATTTGGTGAATCCATTCCGCATTTTTGCATTAAAGAACTAGAAGGTTGTTGGGATTTTAAAGAACCAATAAAATTCTCAATCTTTTGATTCAAAATAACAAAATGTTTTATTTTCTTATCCATAATTTCCCTAAAAGCTTTTCTTCTATAGCCAATATGTTCTTCTTCCGATTGCCATGACATAGAAGCTCCGCCTTCATCATATGCATCAACAGTTCCACCTTCACCAATTCCAATCATCCCAAAGTTATTTATCATCCACCTTTGAATTTCTGCCCTACTATCGTTATCTTTATGAATCATAGAATTAACAGAAAATTTATTTCTTGGAACTAATAGATTCCTTAATTTGAATAACCATTTCTTTTGTTCTGGATCATCCAGTGGATCTGGACCTCTTGTTTTTTGTCCTATAGCATCATGTGAAATAGATACACCAAAATCATATTTCAGGATAAAATCAATTATTTCTTGATTTATAAGAGAACCATTTGTAATAACACTATAGGTTGCATCAGGATATTTAGCATGTAGTTGTTCTGTAACTAATTTCATTTTATTAAAATACAAGAATGGTTCACCACCCCACATTTCAAAGTGTAATTCTTCTCCTACAGTAACTGTGTCAAATTTCTTTATAAAACTTTCAATTTCATTAGCATCTACATCTTCTGGCGAATATGTATCATCTGTATTTCTAGGTACAAATCTTTGTGAGCAATATTCGCAGGAATAATTGCATTTTAAACCAAGTTGTATTTTAATTTTTGTAAGATCACGTTTCCCTGCATCCATCTTATGAAATGGAATCCAATCTTTAAATGTGTCCTGCGGTACTACAATATCACCAGATTCGTAACGTAATTCAGACGTTTCATTATCGTAATCCAATACCATCTCGTTTCCGCTTTCTGGTGATTCTAAATGAAATTTAAATTTTGCCATTTTATATCCTAATTAGTGGATCAATAGATTTACTTGTACTAATATTAAAATTAACAGTAATAGCTACACGAATACCAGAACCCATAAATGGATTTGACTCATGCCATAAATAGCCTGGATGTAATAACGTCAATCCTACTTCTGGTTTAAGATGCCAAGCCTTTCTATTATACGGATATGATATAGCAGGTCTAGGATCTAAAAGAATTAAATTACCCGGTTCTTCAAATTCTTTTGGATGTGTACTAGGAGCTGTAGGAGCAAATGATACAATTTTTACAGCTTTAGGTGCATCAATTAAAAAATCTTCCCAATTATTATTTTCCATACAATCTACATCAATACTAATCTCATCACCCAACGTAAGATATGTAATTGCTACGCCATCATAGCCATGATGGTAGTGCGGATAAGTACGTTGTCCCCATGATTGAACATTACCAAAACATTTTGCTTCTATATCCATATCTGCCACATTTTCAACATTCCACGCATTAGCAACATAATAACGAATTAATTCAGCTATATTTTTCTTATATAGATCAACAAATTCATTATCGGTAGAATTAGCAAATAAATTATAATAATGTTTATTGCTATATCCATTCTCCATTGGATGAACATGTTGATATGTTTGTTTAACAATACATTTAATTAAACCAATTCGTACTTCGTCTGGCAAATCAAAACTAATTAATCCAAGGCTACTTGACCAATCATCCCGCAGTTCAAACGAATTATTTAAAGGATGATCTATATTATTTAAATAATGGTCATTCATTCTAATGGTTTCAATAGTTCATTGTAACCATGTGAAACAATTCTAAAATTAACTACAATACATACTCTTATTCCTTCACCAAGCCACGGATTTGTTTCATGCCATACATAATTGGGATGAACAATTGTTAACCCTACTCTTGGGCTAATAGTATGTACTTTTTCCCAATACGGATAGCTTATTGCAGGTCTTGGATCTTGAAAAATTACTGTGTGACCTCCATGCCTAGCAGATTTTTCAAAATCTTTATTCATTTGTTCTTCTAAAGGTTTATCTTCATCACCCATTTTAAGATAATGAACTAAAACACCATTAATATCTTGATGATAATGAGGATAAGTTCTAGCTCCCGGCTGTTGAACATTACCGAAACATCTTCCTTCAAGCTGCATATCATCTGCTTGTTGAACTCCCCAACCCTTACGAATGTAATAACGGATCATCTGGCAAGCTATTTCCTTAAATCCTAAAATTGAATCTTTTGCAAAAGGAAATTCATTAACAGAATCAAAAAGATTATAGTGAGTAGTAGCATAAAATCCTTTTGAATGAGCCATTCCATAAAATTCAGGATTACTTTCTTTAAGTTCAGATAATGCTGTTTCTTTGTGTATTAAAACCTTTACTAGATCTTTCCGCATTTTTTCTGGCAGACTTGTATCAGACTCCATAAAAGGGGTAGTAAATTTCTGATCAATCTTTGCAAAATTATCTAAAGGATGACTAGTCGTATCTAGCGGTTCATCTTTTAAGTTTTTGTAAAACTCAACATGTTCTGCTGTTTTCATGATATCCTCATGGATTCTTCATCCGTGTATACATTCAAATTAGTTTGTACACTCCATCTTTGTTCAGTACCCCGATATGGATATACAGCATGATCTAACCATTTCGGAAAAATGTAATAGTCCCCTACAGTTGGTATAATAAAACTAGTAGTTTCTGGACTATAATCATCTAGCGTACCTATATATTGGCTTTGCCATCTAAATTGTAACAGTCCGTCTGTTAAAAATCTTCCATTATTGTCAGGATTTTCTCGTGATTTAAAAGCATCTTGTCTAATATGTTCTGGTACTTTAATGTAACAGATTGTTGCAAGGCCAGTTCTTGCCTTAGTATAATGAGCATGTATAGGATTGTAATCATTCTGATTCATTTTTACAGACCAACAACTATCAATAGTTATTGTCCTATGCTCGTTCTCAACATTTACATTCGGTCTACCCATAAAATTTTGGTATGCGATACCTCCTTCTATAATTTCACTACAAAAGTTTCTCATTAATGGGTGTTCAATATCTAAGTTTGATTGATCTCCAGATATATTAGCCGCTAATTCAGAATTTGCTGAATTGTCATTAACATTTGCAATATATTTATGTACATCCGTAATAATATCTTTAGACATTCTACCTCTTAATACACTGATAGCATGAAATGATGTCATTTCTTTTGTTTCAGTAATTGGTGTAGTTACTGTAGTAGCTTGATGCCCCTTATTATCTATTTTCATATTAGATAAGTTGGAAGAATATCCCAATTCCTATTTTCGATATTAAAGTTAATAACAATAGCAACGCGGATACCAGCTTTTGTATGTGTTTGGGTTTCGTGCCAGACATAACCAGGATGAATGAGAGTCATTCCTACCTCTGGTTTAAATGTTTTTGCTTTGTTATTGTATGGCATTTTAATGGCAGGCCTTGGATCTAGCATAATCAAGTCTCCACTAAAATCAGAATTTATAGCCTCAGGATCTTTATCATCTATAGCTTTTCGACCACCCGCGGAGCGGGCTGTGATTTGTACTAAATGGTCATTGGTTGACATAGTCCAATCATCAGCATCACTAAATAACGGGTAATTAAATTCCTCTCCAACAGTTAAATAGTGAACCAAAACACCATCCCATGCATGATGGAAATGAGGGGCAGTTCTTCTACCAAATGGTCTTTGTACATTACCAAAGCACCGAGCTTTAATTGCTGCATCCTCATCTAGCCCCCATGCTTTATGAATGTAAGTCCTAATGATTTTTGAAGAGATTTTTTCAAATTCTGCTAAAGCATCTATTTCATTAGCGTCTAATACTGTTTTCTGATCGTCATAATCAAATAGATTATAAATTTTATCGTCAAACTTTTTTAAGGCTTCAGATGTATTATTTACTTTATTATAGGTGTGTTCTGTAAATACAATACCCTGTTTAGTTAAGATAACTATTAAAATTTGTCTTAACTCTTCGGGTAAATAAATATTGATACTACCAATGGGAGTTGTCCATTCGTGTTCAACATTTAGCTTGTCATGTAGGTCCACTAGGCTACCGTATAATTAACATCCTGGACACCAGTCAGATTTCTAAAACCAATCTTCACCTTAAATGTATCACCAGATTCTAATCCTAGGGCTGTTACTTTAAAAGTACCAAGACCATCAGTTATAGGTACTCGAGTTTTAGGTAAATACCCAGCAGTTGATTCTAAATAAGCTTCAGAAGTTCTCGCAATTAGTGCACCATCTTTATCTACCATTTTAAAAGCAACAGTATCGGTACCATCTGCATCAATACTAGTACCGCCAGAAGTAACCGTAAACGTAGGAAAGGCTTCATTCATTTCACCTAAATAGTTGTAACCATCGCCAGAAGTCTTAAACAATGCTTTTTCATCTGTTCCAATTAGCCAATCATTCATTATATTTGTACTAAAACCACAGCCACGATTATATTTCATCGTAATTGAACAATCTGTGAAATTGTCTGTGTTAAATGATTTATAGATAAAAAGAGCAGCAGGAGCATTTTGCTGACGAACTGATCGCAAAGGATGGGCCTTACTATAGTGTGTATTTGTTAGTGAATTGTAACTAGCACTCGCTGAGAAGTCTGGTTTTATGCCTATCACCCAACAAGCAACATCTGATTTTTCACCAGATGCAATTGATGGATCAGTTGGATCAACCCAGGAGAACCCTGTATTTCTAAACCATGTATCTTTTAATTTTTCTGTATAGGTGTCACGAATATTAGCAGGTATCTGCGGTAAAAATGTTTCACCAGTAACCATAGTTCCATGAAGTATTCCCGTTGGTAACTTGTCGTGGAAAACTCCACTCATAGCTGCTGGAAATTCTCCCAAAGCAGGAGCTGCTGGCATATGTAAACTTTGTTCTGGAAAAGGTCTATTAGGCATTGCACCGTTAAACTCATCTTCGTCAATGGGAGACCAGACTTTCAAACATACAAAATCATCATTAACTAATAGTTCTAAGTGGACTCCCATACTTAAACTATCATAAAGTTTTTTAAACATTTTGTTCCTTTCTTAGCAATTACAAGCACAGGCACAAGCACATGCCCCACCAAAACAAGCCGGACCGTTAGTTGTGCAATTAGGATGATTGTTGCAGTTATTTGGAGAATTATTACAATTAGTCTTACCATTACCATTTGTTGCGCAATTGGGATGATTATTACAATTACTAGAGGAGTTGTTACAATTAGTAAATCCTCCTCCATTAACTGAACAGTTAGGCATACCATTCCCATTAGTTGTACAATTTGCATGCCCAGAACCATTGGTTGTACAGTTAGCATGATTAGTACAGTTAGTTTGCCAGGTATTATCTCCTCTTAAATACTTTCCAGCACTAGGAGAGGCTCCCATTCGTGCAGGAACTAATGTACCACTACTAATGTTATCCGCATTAGTGGTATCTGTTGTAGCTGAAGCAACCAGAGCAGGTTTGTTTAATAAGGTATTCCAATCTGATGCAGGGGCATTGTCTAATGCTCCTCCAATAACATCACCGCCACTATCTAAAAGTCGTGCTATTTCATCTGCTCTAGTAGTCATTAATTAACCTCTTTAACAATTGCAGGCACAAGCAGCGCAAGCACCATTATGTGTACAATTGGGATAGCTAGTACAGTTGCCGCTAGAATTATTACAGTTAGTTTTACCATTGCCATTCGTAGCGCAATTACTATGATTACTACAATTACTAGAAGTATTATTACAGTTAGTTTTGCCATTACCATTAGTTGCACAATTAGTATGACCACTACCATTAACGGCACAGTTTGCCATACCGTTACCATTCGTTGTACAATTTGCATGATTGGTACAATTAGTCTGCCAAGTTCCATCGCCTCGTAAGTATTTTCCAGCACTAGCAGAACCGCCTACCCGTGCAACATTTAATGTACCTGTGCTGATATTATCTGCATTAGTGGTATCAGTAGTTGCACTAGCCACAAGTGCTGGCTTATTTAAAAGGGTATTCCAGTCACTAGCAGGCATATTATCTAAAGCACCTACAATAACATCTCCACCGCTATCTAAAAGCCTAGCTATCTCTGATGCTCTAGTTGTCATTAATTAATCTCCTCAACAATTACAAGCACAAGCTGCCGGAGCACCATTTGTTGTACAATTAGGGTGATTCGTGCAGTTACCGCTAGAGTTATTACAGTTGGTATAAGTATTGCCATTAGTGGCACAATTAGCATGATTGGTGCAGTTACTAGAAGAGTTATTGCAATTAGTTTTACCATTGCCGTTTGTTGTACAATTAGCATAACCATTTCCGTTAGTCGCACAATTAGCGTGACCACCGCCATTTGTGGCGCAATTCCCGGTATTAGTACAATTGGTTTGCCATGTTCCATCTCCCCTTAAATATTTCCCTGAAGTTGGAGACCCACCTAATCGAGCAGCATCTAACGTACCTGAGGTTATATTATCTGCATTAGTAGTATCTGTCGTAGCAGACGCAACTAATGCAGGTTTATTTAGCAAAGTAGTCCAATCTGATGGAGGAGCATTATCTAATGCACTACTCTCCACATCGCCACCACTATCTAGAAGATTTGCTATTTCTGTTGATTTAGTTGTCATTAATTTAGTTCCTTAACAATTACAAGCGCAAACACCTGGAGTCAAAACAACCGCTGTTCCAACAACACTTAATGTGCCGCCATAAGTATTATTTGCAGATCCACTTGCGGATGTAAGCGTCCCCGCACAATTAGTACAGTTAGTGTGACTGCTAGTTCCAGAACAATTAGCACAATTAGCCATACCATTTCCATTTGTTGCACAATTCCCAAAACTATCTGTGCCTGAACAATTAGTACAATTACCATGATTCGTACAATTAGTAGTCCACGCCCCGTCTCCTCGAAGATAATTTCCTGAACCACCAGTGCCACTTCCCATTCTAGCAACATTTAATGTTCCGGTACTAATGTTGTCAGCCGAAGTAGTATCTGTAGTAGCAGAAGCCACTAAACCAGCAACTTGAGCATTCGGAAGATCTACAATTCGTGCGTTAGGCAACGTTCCTGTATTAATATTACTAGCATCACGAGTATCTGTATCTGCATGAGCAGGTTTATTTAATAATGTCGTCCAATCAGAGGCAGGAACATTGTCTAAGCCAGCTGAGATAACATCCCCGTCTGCTTCTAGTAAGTTTGCGAGTTCTCTAGCTTTGCTCATTGTTTTATCCTTTTAGAAATTTATAAATTCCATTGTATCTAAAATAGTAGCCCCTGTTGCTAGTTCTATCGTAGTACCATTAGTAGCTTCAAAATCGTTAGCTGCACCATTTAATAATTTAACACCATTCATAAATACCTGTACTCGTCCTACAACATATACATGAGGAAAAGTTGTTTGACCTGCTGTAGGAACAACAATGGTTTCAGAATAGTCATCAGTTGCTGTTAATGTATGACCTCCTGCTGTTGAACCATCATGTACAACTAAAGTATCTTTATCAGTATCTACAGTAACTTCACGAAGAGCTCCTGTAAATGTAGCATGCTGAGCAGTCGTTCCGCCTCTTAACTGTAGTTTTTTAGCCATGATGTCCCTTTATAAATTTATAAATTCTAATCGGTCTGTTGTATCAACCCCAGTTGCTAAAACTACAGTTGTTCCATTGGTAGCTTCAAAATCATTGGATGCACCTACTACTAATTTAACTCCATTTAAATAAACTTGTACTCGCCCTACTGTGTATACATGATTAAATGTTACTTGTGCAGCCGTACCGGGAGTAACTTCAGTTTCAGAAATTGTAACATTTTTAGAAGTTAGAGGATCTACTAAAAGACCAGAACTTCTGCCTGTATTGTTATCAACTATTCCACTCATAGTTTATTCCTTATAATGTCTGATCAAGATATGAAACACATACATCAATGTCTGATGCACTTGCAGTAATAATTGATAAATGATCTGATGCTTCCATTACAAATTTACTAGTATGCTCAAACGTTTGTTTAGCTCCTATTGCTTGATCAAAATAAATATATGTATCTGCTCCAGAGCCTCCGTCATCAATCAATAATTTGAATGTTTCTGCCGCATCACCTGTCTCACAAATGGTTACACTTAAAACCGTACAAGTATGCCCACTTGCAACAGTAAGTAATGCTTGAACGGAAGAAGCATCACCCCTAAATGTTGCTAGTTTTAAAACTTCACTTGCCATAACTTTCTCCTAAAATCCAAGGACTAGAGCTTTGCCCGTACTTGTTATTGTTGGGTTCATAATTGTTGTTGATGAGGTTATGTTGTATCCTAAAATATCTAAATCACCAGCAAGTTGAGGAGTAGCATCAGCTGATACCTCTATAGAAACAGTTCCAAAGGATAATTGACCAGCACCGTCAGTCTTCATATATTGATCTAGTAAACCATCCGCTTGCGGGTGTTTTAACCCATCAATAATAACATCACCTGAACCATTAGGAGTAATCGCTATATCACCATTAGACGCACTGATTATCGAATTGCTATTTACATCTAAATCTCCACCTAATTCAGGACTTGCATCTTCTACTATATTTCCAAGACCAGGAGCAATACCAGTCCAAGCACTACCCGTATAATATTTAAGAAGGTTGTTGGTACTGTCGTACCAAAGATCTCCTGCTGAAGGAGAACCTGGGGAAGAAGCATTTATAGAATATTCATCACTGTATCTATTAATAGAGGATTCATTAAGTGCAGCAGTTGTAATATTTCCTGCTATGCCTGCACAAGTCGTAACATTAGCACTAATTGCTGCTAAAGAATTCATGTCAGTTACGTTCTGAGCCGTACCCAAGACGTTCATATCATTTACTACATCTGCGGTGCCCAAAATATTCATATCGTTTACAAAATCAGCCGAGGCTATAACATTTAAATCACTAACGAAATCAGCTGTTGCTACGATATTTAAGTCACTGACAAAATCAGCGGTTCCAACAATTGCTAGGTCTGCTATTGTTGCCGCATTCCCCAAGAGTCCAATTTCAGTTGATACACCGGCTACACTTGTAACATCACTAGATATTCCCGCTACGGTAGTCGTATTTGCTGAAATGCCTGCAACTGTTGTAACATTTGCAGCAACTGCTGCTACGCTTGTTACATTAGCAGCAATCCCGGATACTATTCCAATTTCAGTAGTGTCTCCAGCAACGACTCCAATTTCTGTGGTATCCCCAGCTACAGTTGTGACGTTAGCAGCGATTCCAGCAACGGTAGTAATATTTGCTGAATTAGAATTAACGGCATTAATATTTGTTGAATTAGAGTTTACGCCTGATACAGCAGAAGAAATAGCGTTAACTCCTGACACGGCAGTAGAAATTCCTGCTACTGATGTAACATTGCTAGAAATTCCTGCAACTGTTGTGACATTACCGGATATTCCTGCCACTGTTGTAATATCAGCACTCGCTCCTGCCAATGCACTAATATTATTAGTAGGAGTAATTTGTCCTGCTACTGTATCAATATCAGCAATATTATCTGCACAAGATGTTATATCTCCATTACCAGTAGAACTATCTAATGCATCAGCAATGCTTCCTAGATCCTCGTTAAAAACAACATCTCCTGCAACGACATTAATATTAAGCTGATCAGATGCACTTGGCGCAGTTGCTTGCCACACTGTACCAAAACTACGAAGTTCATTACTGGTCGTATTAAAGTAAAGATCACCTGCATCGTTATCAGTGCTAGGCTCAGTTGCGGAAATCCGATATCTATTTGCAAAATTATCTACATTAGTTATATTCGAGGCTACCGTAGCTATATTAGCCGCAGCAGTAGTTTGAGCTACCGTAGTAACATTTGCAGCTATCCCAGCCACAGTCGTAACATTACCTGAAATAGGCGCTACTATATTTACGTTAGATATATTAGTTCCAACTGTATCTACATTCGTTATGGAGTTTGCTACTGTATCAATTTCTGATGTGGCTTCATTTAGATCATTTGCAACAGTTTCAATTTCAGAAACTGCTTCATTTAAATCATTAGCTGTAGTAATAATTTTAGCTATATCTGATGCACAAATATTGATGTTAGCTTGGTTTGCTTGAACTGCATTAATATTCGTTTGATCCGCAGTTGTAGGTGTAGTGCGTAACCAGGAAGTATTCCCAAGGTCATAGACCATAAGTACATTATTAGTCGTATTGAAATAGGCTGTTCCATCTAATAACGCATCTCCGTCATTATTAAGAGTAGGATCTGAAGCTTTATCCCCTAACCAGCGATCATCAAAATTATCATAACTCGTAGCGGCATTAGTTTCAGATGTAGCAGCAGCAGCTGCGCTGCTGGCTGCGTTAGCTACTGTCTCTGCTAATGCATCCGTTAACATAGCTGTTGTTACACGTAATTCACAACGATCATCTAAAACAAAAGTACTTGCTGTTGTTCCTTCTTGTGCACGAAGAACAGTAAGTGTATTTGAGCCAATAGCTTCACATTTAATAACTTCAGTAGCAGTAGCACTAACTAAAGTTAAATAACAATAATCTCCAACTCCTAAAGTAGGAAATACTGAAGCATCAGTTACAAGAATACTTGTAGCAGCAGCAGATATAGGCCCTGGTAATGTTGTAGTTGCATTATTTGAATATTTAACTCCCACGATGCTCTCCTAAGAAACGGTTACGTCCCAACTAATTGTCATAGAATCAGCTGCACCTTTATTAATAGTAGCAAATACAGTTCTAGCCAGCATATCCCCTGCTGAATTAGCATTAAGAACTCCTGCTTCTGTAATAGCTCCAGTACCAACACCAGCTGCATAAGTACATTCAAATGTAATCACAGCAGCAGCAACTACTCCTCCTGAAACATTTAGCGCTACTCTAGCAATTTCAGTACCTAATGCAGTATCCCCAGCAGCAGCTGCAGTACTACCAGTACCTATAGCCATATGACTCATTACGCCAAGTGAAACTCCTTGCATTCTTTGAGCTATCCAATTTTTACCAACGGTAACCACAAGATTTCTAATTTCTTGTACAGTTTCCCCGTTAAGCGTAATTGTTAATTTACCTGTTAGAGCAACTGTATCCTTGAAACTCATATTGATCTCCATTAACTTACGGTAATTGTTACATCTTCATGCCGTGGATTAAGTATTCCATCCCACAATAATGCATGTGTATTTATTGGGGCACCATTAAGTAGTGCGCTGTAATAAGGCCATCTTAGATCATCTGCTGTCAGTGCATCAGCTAAATTCATGATGTAAGTAACAGTAGATGTATCTGAAAGTACTGCTTGATCTCCAGTGAGTTTTGTATTTTTAGTGTCGTAATCTAATACAACATTTGCTGCAGCACGAGCGTATTTAACAACAGCTGCTGCTATGGGTACACTGGCTCCACTCATTAGAAGTCATCCCTCACTTTAAATTTTAATCTGTCATATAAAGTCCAAATAGCTCCACTTGTATAAGTTAATTCAATTTCACCTTCATATGTCCCAGCAGCAACTGCTAAAGTAGTTGCACCCCAAGGCATATAGCATGCTCCATCTGTGTAAGGCGCAACTTTAACACAAGTCATTGTATCTAAAATAGAAGACCCACCTAATAACCGGAATTTTACTACAATAGTTGGATCAGTAAGATCAATAGCTGCCCAGGTAGAAGAATCATCTGGGTCAAGGGTTTGACCAGCCGCAGCTGTATTGGAATCTTTTAAGGTAAGGTTTACTTCTGGTTTAGTATCATTGGCTACTAATTGTATTTCATCGTAATAAGCCATATTTAACTCCGTTGGAGGTTGTTCTCAGCATTGGCTATACAGCATGCAGTTATAAGATACGTTAGTAACACTAAAAGTGTCAAATTTTAATTACCAGAACCATATGGAGCACTTACTCCTCTCCTAGCTGCGGATCTTGTTCTAGCTGCTGCTCGTTCATCAAATTCTTCTAATTTTTTCCGAGCTTTTTCTTGATCAGATACAAACGTATTCGTAGCACGTTCTCTAGTTGTCGGTGATGCATATGTTTTTTTGCCTTTGGTTTTGTCTTCTAATCTTTTTCTTCTAGCTTTATCTGATATATCTATTTCCTTAGAAAATCTACTTTTACTAGCCATTTATATCTCCTTTAAACAAATCCATTATCTTCTAATTTTGTATTAATTTCGATTTGATTATTACCCCACATACCAGAATTAATAAGTTGTTTACATGATGCTTCATAGCGCATGTAATAGGTATTATTTTCATCCTGCATACCCCCACTAATAGCACTATGAGCTTTATATGCAGCATAATTTAGCAATGCTTCCGTGTATACCTCGTTAATTTTCAAATCAGTATAGATTTTAGAAGCTCTTTTAGGAGCAGCTGCATACTTTAAAATAATTTGACTACGTTTTGGAGTTTCTGAATCAGTACCTTTAATAGTTGCTTTAAAAGGTTCTGGTAATAAAATTGCTACATGCTGATCTACTTTTTGAACTAATTTAACTGAGTCATCACTAATATGAACTTTAACATAATCACTAGTATAGTAAGCATGAATTGGAACTAAAAAATCTGAAGGCAATGCGTATTCTTCTTTATCTACCGGTTGGTCCATTTCGTAATCTTTTACCAATAGATGAAATCGTTTATGCAGAGCTAAGTTAGCTAAATTTATATAATTAATAAATTTATTTTGATTAACTATCTGAACTGCCGTAGGCACTGGGCTTGGGTTTGCGGACATGTCACCTACACTAGCAATAGCTAGTTTACTGCACTCACCTGTTATTAAATAATCAACATATTCAGAAATTTTCATATTTAACCTCTATACAAAATAAGAACTATCACCTATTTTTTTAGTAGTTGAATCTCCCCACATATTAGAATTTTCTAATTCTTCTGAGGTATCTTCATCCTGTATGGAAACTTCACTTGGCTTCCATGCATTTAATTCAGCAAGCATAGTAATCGTATCGATCTGATCATCATGTTTACTTTTAAACCCTTTTAGAGTAGCAAGTGACAACTCAAAGAGCAACTCTGTAAGTTCCTCACTGTCTTTTAATTCTTCAGGTAGCCATATTTTTTTAGATTTAAATAAGGGTATTGCATTTTGTTGAAATCGAGACATCTTATCTTTAGTAGGCCGGATACCAATCGTGTTGCTATTCTTGCCTTTAGACAATGTAAAATAATTATTACGAAGGCCCATTTCATTTTGTATCCAACTAATAAACCCACCCTGCTGCCCGGTAGTCTCTATGCCGACTTCCTGGGGGCTGTACATTTGAACTAAACGAAATAAATTATCTATCGTTTCATTCATCAAGGCTCGTTTACAAAATCCATCTACCCACATCCAATCTGCATTATTATTGTAGGCCCATACGTTAATTACACTAAAATCAGCATGTTCTCGATCAGATGTAGCAAAATCAGTAGTTACATAAAAGTTATAAGCGCCTTTGTTTTGTAAAACATTATTACGTTTATACCAAATGAGGTCTGCATCATTAACGAGACGCTCTTCTTCACTCGTAATACGCAACATTAACTCTTGGTTAAACGAGTCTAATTTACCAGCACCTTTTGATTTAAAATATTGATTACTAACATATTCATAACTAAATCGATCTTCCCAGGCCCCTTTAAAATCTTCTTTTGTACACGGAAAACTTTCACATACAGGGTAAACATTTACGTGCCAGACACCAGATTCAATAGCTTTGTATAAAGGGTCTTTAGAGTTAAACGGAGTTCCACTCCAAATAACTTTCCTCTTATTCGGATGTAACGCATAATCAATAGCCGAGTAGACTGTGTTCTCAACATTTTCAATAATCGTAGCGGACCGAGCATCTTCATCACCGAGTAGATCGTCCAGTACAGCAAGTTGAGGTCTCGTATTCAGTTCAACTGTTCCACGAACCCCTGTTTTAGCACCATGTCCTGTAACAACAAATTCCTTTCCAGAAGCATTTTTAAAGTACCAACGAATATCTGTAAATCTCGATGTCTTAATATATGTTTTTAGAAAGGCGCTATTTTCACAGCGTCTTTCCATACGCAGTCGCATCTTCTTAACACCATTTTCGATACTGTCAGAAACATACAAAGCGTAATCTACATTGCCAAACCCAGGGATGGACCCATACACAGCTATATACAAAAATAAATATTCTGCAAATATAGTAGTCTTAGCAAGGCCGCGCGCGCACATGTTAGCGGTGTTCTGGGTTTTACCCGCGATTTTGTCGATCATCTGGTAATGAATAACAGGGGTTTTATTTTCTTCGCCTTTTTCGCCATTAACTAATTTAATAAACGAAACAAATTCTAAGGCAAATTCACTAGGTACATAGGAGGGGTCATCGTCATAGTCGATATCATTTAACCAATCATCGACTGTTTTTTTAATCAAACTCATAAGGAACATCCCTAGCTAAATAATCAACGACACAATCATCTGTTCTATTGGTGAGTTGGTCTTCCTGCTTGCTGCACCTGCCTTGTTGACCACTACTATCGCCTTCCCACCACACACAGTTTTCACATGTTTCTTCAAGCAGATTTTTGCTCATTGTCAGGTTCAATGTCTATTACATCTGTCTCAACCTTAGCTGCGATAATTTCACTATGCGCTATTTCTTTAGCACTAGACTGTCCATTCATAATCATCTTTAATTGCTGTTGTGCTAGTGCTTTCGTTGTTGCGCGCAAGTCTTCAACAACGTCATTATTATAATTAACTTCTAATTCTACTTTAGAAATAGCAGGGGCAGCTAAGTTTGTAATCAAAGTCTCAGCTGCCTTCTGTCTAACCATCTCAGACTTAGCTGTATGCATTAAGTCTGCCTGCACGTTAATAGCTTCCTGGTAGACATGAGCATTAAGTATATGGGTAGGTACCATAGTTTGCTCAAAAATTTTAGTGATCAACTGCGAATTAGCATAATTTTGAGCAAAGGAAGCTATTTGCGAAGTTGAAGTGCCCTTGTCTACCAAACCTTGATACCTATCCGGGAATACTTTGCTATAAGCTGTTGATGTTGTATCTCCTAGTAATTTAAGACTCACAAATTTAACTGCATTAACATAGGCTGTTAAACTAAATCTACCGCCAGAAAGAACATTAGCGAAGCTTAATGTATTGTCCCTAAATACTCTTCTTAATTCACTATCAGGTTCAGCATTAATAATATCAACGACATTATCAGTTAAGTGCTTCCTAAAACGTTTATCAGGCAATGCACCTGCTAGCATATCTTTAGTTAAGTTATCGCTATTTTCAGTATTTGAAACCTGTGTTGCTACATCAGGTAAGTTACTTAGTTGCATGACAGACCTCATCCCATTTCTGAAGTAAAACATTATGATTAGCGTCCGGAGAGTAACACTCGTGAGGTGACATCATCCAAGTATCCTCATTGAGTTGCACTATAATTCCGGCTTCTTCTAGCTCATTCCAGTACTTATTCCAAGTTCTAGAGTCTTTAATCCAATCAACAAGTTTATCTGTAAAGTCCTTCTTGTTGATTTCATTATCTTTATTGCACATTAACGTTAGAGGCAGCAGTAGTGCGCATGCTGTAGTACTTCCACTCCACTCCCAACTAGTCTCTAAATTAATATATTTACTCATCTACCTTTTCTTCTTCCTCAGCTTCATCGATTTCATCGTTAATATAGTCGCCTATTACATCACCTAATGTGTTAGTTAATATACCAACACCGACATTAGTAGCTATTGTACATCCATTTAGCATTAATACAAATAACAAGTATTTCATTTTTTTGACTTATAAGGAGCAATAGGTTTCTCGCGCACAGCAAGCTCCGGCCATCTTTCCGTTATCTCAGATACATACTGCCTAGATAAACCATAGACCTTAGCAACATGTGCTTTACGGTTACCTTCTCTTACCGCTTCTAAAACATGTGCATCCCTGTCACTCGGTACTGTTCTCCTGGGCCGACCTCTCATGATTGACCTCTCTGATACCCTTAGTTGTTTGGGTATCCCACATATGTTTAACAACATAGTATTGTTTATCCGTCCCATTAAACAATATATCTGGGTTAAGCATATACTCTTTCTTCGTGTACTTCCTAATAAAATCTAATTGTTTCAACGTTCTTAGCCCTCGATTAAATATATGGAGGTTCCCTCCAGCCAGTTTAGAAATACTCTCCGGAGTCCCCTCAATAATATTATTTCGATTGATCTGATACATTAACTTCAATAGAACCAGCCCGGCTGTATTCGGCAAATTAGCCTTAGCTACATGCAAAGCTGCATGCGAGGTTAGCTGCAGTTTATTAAACATTCTTCGTTCCTCGTTTACCTATACAAATATTGCAATATTTTTTATTTGAAGTCTTCACCTTACAGGTAGGACACGGATGGGCCACAAACCTTCTATTAGGTTTAGCGTCAGCATCAAACTCCGGCTGAACAATCCTTAGTAGATTCCCTTTCCCATCAAATATTTTAACTTGATACATAAATAGATCTACTCCTTCCAGATTCCCATGTTCACTACCCCAGCATCGTAGCTAAAAAAATACCAAGCTACATATGCTGTAATTCCGAGTGCTATAATCCATTTAGCCATAACTACTCCTTTAAGTATTAATTAGCAAAACACCACATTAATATACCTATTTCTTGCATAATGCAACATTAAAATCATCCTAATAGTAAATATGCGATTAAACTAGCCATCTTAATAGCATATATGCGATTGTAGATCTTGTAACTTATTGTATCTAAATCTGTTACAGACCACTAAGAAAGAGAAGAACAGGTCTCCGACCTTCGGACTCCTAAAGGAGCCCTTAGGCCTCGACCTTTATTTCCCCCATAACAATAAATCTACCTTACTTATACATATATAGATGAGCTTCACTCCACTTGGGCTGCGCCCAGCTCCGTTCGCTCTTACCCCATTTCAATTTTCTATAGCCCGCGTGAAAAATATTATTTCTAGGTGTAAGTGCAGTACTAACTGACAGAGTCAGGAGGGCGGGAAACTACCCCCGCCCTCAAAAAGAAAAAGGATTCTTTTACACATGAGAACCGGGCTTCGCTTATCAGGCATGTGCCAACAACTATAGTTAAGGAGATTTAAAATGAAAGATCAAAACGATATATCCGTAGTAGAAACAACTGGTGAGATGCTCAACAGTATCATGCGTACTGGCATCTCTTCTGGCAATACCGTCTTCAATCTGGTAGCTACGTGCGAAGATGACTCACTAACAGTACGCTTAAGTTCTGGCTTGAAAAACCAGGACAAAGTTCAGCTGTTAATTGATAACGCTGTAGACCCTGTTAAAGCCCAGGCATTCTACGACAAAATCCGCGCTGAAACGCGTCGATAGGCTCTTAGCCCTTCCCAGAACATCGGGAAGGGCTTAACCTTTTTATTTAAGTAAAAAGAAACACAAATCTAAATCAAATACACAAGGGAAGATAGTACCAAGGAAGATCATACAAGTACTCTATTCATACATTTCATCAAAAAACACCAAGCTTCGCATAGTAGGTGGTGAATGAACATCACTTAATATTCAGTGTTCTCTTGTGTATCGGCTGATCTTGGACCAGAGCTAGCATATGTCGTGATTTGCTACCACTGTATGTCTAGTTGAGGGCTGCTGTTATCACCTTCACAATTGTCTGTGAGACGGTCGCATACATAAGAGAACTCCATTTTAGGAGATTGAAATGGATTACGCACAACTGATTGCTGAAGAAGCACGTTTAGTTCAATTATTGAATGAGCCTTATATTCTTGCTAATGAAAAGCAAGAGGCAATAGTAATTGATCAACTGAACGATGTGCAGGCAAGAATCTTTGACCTGCAAGAAGATTGTGTCCGATCTTACGGACATACAATAGGTAGTTTACTGGCTGCCTAATCAAATATGCAGGGCAGTGTCTTGGGCTAGAGCTTGTATAGTATCGTCTAGTTAAGGGACGACCCAAACGCTGCTCTGCATATTAATACTAATATACTTATATAACGGAGGTGTCTTGTGGCTACATTTAAACATTATCAAAGATCATTGGCTAATCAGAATGTGCGTAGGAGATACGCACGTTATTGTAAACGTATAACAATCAT
>CERL01023586.1_pt1 | contig 22190 bp, 31 predicted proteins | sample 530811 | NCBI WGS metagenome assembly CERL01 (sample SAMEA2620995, study PRJEB7988) | marine metagenome | isolation source: saline water (ENVO:00002010), including
AAAATAATAGTCAAAAGAAAGGTAATGAAATGGCTAAAAGTTTTGTGGAAGTACCGGAAGATGCGGTACGCATTAGTGTTGGCGAAAACACTACACTGGTTGCATGGCAATCAGAATACAACGGTGTTAAGCAGATTAGCTTCGGCAAGTCTACTCAATACAAAGATGGTGGTGATGTCTACACTAAGATGGCACCTCCTATTACAGCTACAACGTGGGCTAAGCTAGCTGTCTTAGCTGCCGAGCAATTCGGTGGGGCTGATGATGGTGAAGCTATTGAAGCTCCCCGTCGAGGCGCTCGTTAAATGAAATCTAAATAAAGTCTAGTCAGTGGGAGCTTGCTGCCGTATAGTTCCCCCTTACTAGAGAGATACTTAGCATGTAAAATAATTAGAAACTATTTACAAAGCTGTGTTAAGTGTCTCTCTAGTAAGGTATGTGACCCCTCTCGATCATACCTTACGACCATGTTGGTACTGGGTCAGCAGATAATTTAACAAGGGTATATTCATCCCCTACTCCTTTCTTATCTGTTGGCCTAGTATTACCTATTACATACAAGTGGATTCAGTAGTTACTTACCGATTGAGTAACTCTATCTAGCATAGGCTGGGCTGCCGATGGACACCCCATTGGTTTAAGGACTGGTATAAACAGCACATCCTGTAAGAACCTATTAGATAGAGGTATGAGGTATGACTAACGGCGAACTCCTTGCCATTGTATTGGTGTAGTGCACACTAAGGGCACTGATGCTGCTACTGGATCCACTTGTATCTAACAGGTAGATACTAGAGAGGAGATTGTATGTCAAAGACATCATGGAATACATCACTAAATATAATTGTAGATGTAGTCAATGACAGACTAAGTGAGGCACGAGAGAATCCTTTTGGATTAGAGTTAGGGTACTCACTAGATGAAATTGAAGAGGCTTTAGAGGTAGTACAAAGGATGGAGATTAAACTATGCCAAGATTAAAGATGGAAGTACATAGTGACATGACCCTGATTGAATTGATACAAGCTGTAGAAGATGGCTTGACGGATTCAGGGGAACATGTAGAGGCTGAGAATATCCGTAACATAGAGGGTATGGCTATACATATATGGCAAGACCTACGACAAGATGAGCATTGGAATGGCAATGACTTCGCGTTTAGTAGTAGAGAAAGGGTGGACTAATGACAATAGCAACTAAGATAACGCAACATACGTTAGATAATATACCTGACATGATACTCATGAGGGGTAATGAAGATGTACCTGCTGATGCAATAAGGGCATTCATTGAATACTTTCAAGAAGGTTTTCCAGACGCAGATGTATATGCAGGTACATACTACGATGAGGGTATGTTTGCTCAAGCTATGTATGAAACTGATAGTACTGTGATGGACTTAGACCCTATTATATATTCAGCAATCAACTTCAAAGATGTGGCATATGACTTATTGATTGACGACTTTGTACAGGTATCATACCACGACCAGACATATTACTTTAGGAGTACATGGTAATGGCACTACTATATAAAAGAACAGAGGGTCGAGTGTACTTCCCACATAAGGAAGGCCGTGACCCTGATGCTTACTCAGACTACCAGTTTTTATGTGAAGGTTGCTTTAACTGGGCTAGTGGTACTAAGAATTTAATAATTGATCCGGATTACTTTATACATGTAGAACATAGTACCACACTAGAGTCTACGTTCTGTGATGTATGTACTATATGCGGACAGTATGTAAAGATAGCAAGCAACATTGAACTCTGTGCTTATGAGCATGGATGTGATAGGTGCTACTTAGAACAACAAGATGACTTAGTAAGAAGTAAAGTAATGGATATTAAATACCAGTTACAACTACTGGAAAATATTTATGTTGAACCAGGTCAAACCTTTTGGGCTATCAGAGATATGCTTAATTGGGTAGATGAAATACAGAAAGAACAGGAGATAGATATATATGTCTAACATAACATTAACTGCGGGAACAATAGAAGATATTACACGGGCACTAGGCAGACACCTAGCACCAGCCATTGAGGATCACGGTAGTATCTGTGAGATAGACTATGAGATAAGCGTCAGCGGTGAAGGAGATGGCTATAACAATACAGATTGTTCCATAAACATACGTGTTGATGAGGAAAGATTGATGGCAATCATAAAAGAAATACTAGAAGAAGACTTAGGAGAGAACAGCGATGCCTAACTGGTGCACGAATGAAGTAAGTATATACGGCCATAAGAATGAAGAACAGTTAAAGCAATTTGTAGATGAGTGCATTACAGGTGGGGTAATAGACTTTGAAAAAGTTATGCCCTACCCTGATAGTGCACCATCAAGAGATGATTTGAAACCTAATGCTACTCTAACAGAACAACTAGATCATCCATATCAGAAATGGTACAACGACATTGGGTATGACTGGTGTATAAAAAACTGGGGAACTAAGTGGACTGCTTCATCCAGTGAGGATTTGTATATAGCTGACGATGAAGTACAGCTTACTTTTGATACAGCATGGGGACCACCTTCAGGTATCTATCAGGAGTTAGTAAATAAGTATCCCGACTTACACTTCTCATGGTTTTATAAAGAAGAAGGTATGCAAGTAGCAGGATGGTTACCAGAATGAATCAAGAACAACCAATGTATGTAGAGTTTGTATCAGGTGAGCACCAAGCTCTTATAAAATTACCTGAGAATATTATCAGTGATGCTATCACTAAGTATATTACAAAGACAGTAGATGATGATGAGCTACTAACAAATGGTCAGTGGCGTTTACTAGGTCCTAAAGAATCAGAAGCTTATGACTCTTACTTAGACCAAGGATTAAATTGGTATGACAATGATGCAGTTGATGAGCATAATCATGAGCAAGCACAGGAGGATTGATGGGTTACTACAAGAATCAAGCAATACTACAGGAGGATATAGAAGTGAGTTGGGTACATAGAGAAAAACACCTTGACAATAGAGAGCTAGCACTGGCTGTACTACAGCATATACGAACTGATGTTCTACTATCTCTTGAGAAGTATGAACGTGCTAACAATTTAGAAAAAGATGAGGTAGCAGGTACAGTTAATGAGCTGTGTAACTATTGGATACGTGTATATGATAGAAATACCAGGTCAAATCTAAGTAAGATGTGGGATAAGATATGCAATCTTTTCTAAATGATATGTATTACGGCTTGTTTGCAATTATGTTATACATAGTGATAAAAGGATTGTTAGATGGTAAGAAGTAAATTGTTTAACGAGAGCTGTGTAGATATCATATCTGATTTACACCATGTTGATTTGGTAGTGACATCACCCCCTTACAATATGAATCTTCGTATTATGAATGGTAAGTATCGTAGCCGACAGATTACTAATGAGTTTAGTAATAAGTATGAGGGCTTCACAGATAACATGCCGATTGATGAGTACACAGATTTCCATAGCTCAGTGCTTGAAGGTCTGCTTAATATCTCTGACCTAATCTTTTATAACATTAGCATTGTTACTGGCAGTAAACGTGCATGGTTTAATATAATTGGAAACTTCTCCCACAATCTTAAAGAAATTATTGTATGGGATAAGGGGTATGGACAGCCAGCTATGCAACAACAAGTATTGAATCGCCGGTCTGAACTTATACTGGTGTTCGAGAGAGACTACCCTATTAGCAGACAGTTCAGGCTTAAGGGTACGTTTGATAGAGGTACGTTAGATGATGTATGGGATGTCGGTCGGCCACTACCACATGAGAAGGTAGACAAACACGCTGCACAAATGCCTGAAGCTTTAGTAGAAAAAATCCTATTGAACTTTAGCAATGAAGGTGATAGCATTTATGATCCATTCATGGGTACAGGCACTACTGGTGCTGTTGCTAAGAGATTAAATAGACACTTTATAGGTAGTGAGGTAGTCAAGGACTACTATGATGCTGCCGTACAACGAATAGGAGTTGGATGTTAAGGATGCCACTAGGTGAAGGTAAAGGTAATAGACATATGCGAGTATCAGAAATACTAACAGACAGTATGCTACAGGTTATGGATGAGACTGCACTTAAGTTCTTTGGTAGAACCCCTAGAGATGCAGTAGAAAAAGGTGAGTGTGTTGGTTGTAGTAAAAAAGTAGACCTAACTATGCACCCACACCGCTTGTATCGCTACCGTATCTGTGGTATGTGTAATGAGTGTCAGCATGATTGGATGCCTGACCTCTTTAATGATGAGGTTGGTACAGTAATAGCACCAGAAGATAGAAGTAAGAAACAAATAAAAGACATGCGGTTTCTTAAGTCACGAAGTACATTACTAAAGCATTGGCATGTAATGGAGAATACTAGTATAAAGGTATTACAAAAACGTAGTAAGTTAAATGCTTCCACTATCATGACACAAATAAAATACATGATGAACCACAAAGAAGTTAACGAGATACTTGTAAATGGTAAGCAAACATTTACATTAATGAAAGAGGTTGAAGATGAGCTGTCAGAAGTGTAATGGTACATCCTTTAGAGAAGATAATCCAGGTGAACTACAGTGTAATACATGTGGCCTACTAACATTTAGTAAAGAACAAATGCGTAAGGTGTTGACAGCCTTTGCCGGAGATGTTATGATGAGGGCTTCCCAGAAACAACGGGAGAATTTCCCTGAGATTGGAGTTGCAAATGACAGTAGTCTACGATAGTGAGTGCTGGTTCTGTGAAGAAGGTATAGAAAAGGGTGAAGAGTCATGGTGTACAGCTGATGGCTATGACGCTCATAAATTTTGTTGGGAATCAGCAGCAGAAAGTTCAGATGTATGGACAGCGAGACAGATATATGGTTAAAAGATTTTACAGTTACATACCCTTTGAGGAGGTAGAGGTCATAGATGATTTTACTATTCGACCTACCGAGTTTAATAAACAAGATGAGTCCGATGTTGGACACCAAGCTGATCAACCTGATAGCACTGAGACTGTGTTACAAGTTGAAAATGATGCATTATCCTGATACAATAGTAGTATTCAATACTGAAGACAATCGTGGTACATTCTTTCAAGGATGCCACTACACTACTAATGTATTGAACAGTATCAAACGTGCAGGGTTAGCTCCCGAAGGTACTGTAGTATTCTCAGCTGATCCTGAAGTGCTGGCTTTGAGTTACTATGGTGCCACAAGTTATCGACCCTCTGACCACTGGTTAAATCCAGAGGAGGTACGACCTAATAGAGTTAAGCTTGACTTAGGGTATGACCCTAGAGACATTTCATTCTTTGCCAATCAAGGTATCAGTGAGCCTAGTAAGGCAGCTAAGATGAAGGCCGGACAGACAAGAAAGAAGCGATGGGATTGGGCGGAGAATCCTAAGACAGGAGACATTACATTGAAGTCTATCGCTGACAATATCCACGTAAAGGTAGGGCGTGAGTCATTCTCTAACTATGAGGTGATACAAGACTTACCCAAGTTCCTTGCTATGCTAGATAAAGTAGACATAGTAGGGTGGGATACAGAAACTAACGGGCTAAACTGGCAGACTAATAAGATTGTTGGTGAGTCATTCAGTTTCGATGGGAAGCATGGGTACTACCTACCAGTAGCGCACAATGTTTCAGGGGAATATTCTAACGTAAGCTGGGATGCTGTGAAAGAACAGCTACATCCTATGTTAGCAAAGAAAACTTTAGTTGGTGCAAATCTGGCATTCGATGTACTTATGGCCGCTGACCATGGGCTAGGGTTCCCCACTAATCTGTTAGACGTACAAGGCTTTGCGTATATGTTAGGAATGCATGTACCTCAACCGAATAAGCTTGGACTCAAGGCGTTATCAGCTGATGTGCTTGGTGATGTCATGGAAGAGTTCAGTGCTGTTACAAAGGGGGATACTTTTGACAACATTGATATTGCTCGTGGTGCTCCTTACGCTGCTGATGATGCCGTCAAGTCGTTCAGACTAGGGCAGGTACTAGGCAAGAGACTTACTGAGGAACAACATACCCGGTACATGGAAGTAGAGATGCCCTTCTTAGTGTCCTGCATTCGTATGTCTTACAATGGTATGTATCTTAACATGGAAAAGTTAGCACCATTACTATATGAGTTAGAAGGTCGTGCCGAATTACTGAATAGTAGGATACAAATGTTTAATGGGGAACCATTGAACGTCAACAGCCCTGCTCAGCTAGGTAAGCTACTGTTTAAAAGACTTGGGCTACCTACTACAGCACGTACTAAGACAGGGTACTCGACATCTAAGGCTGAGCTTGAGAAGATTGAGAATACACATGAGGTAGTAGGGCACATCATGGAGTATAAAGAGCTAGCAAAGTTAATCAGTACCTACCTTAAGGCATACCCTGAGTACATTGGTACTGACAACAGGATACATACGCGACTCAATCCATTCAGAGTAATAACAGGGAGGCTTGCATCAACGCAACCTAACCTAATGAACATACCGATAAGGACAGACAATGGAAAAGCCATACGTAAACTTTTTGAAGCTCAAGACGAAAAAGTACTCATGTCAGCTGATGCGGCACAACTTGAATATAGGATTCTCGCACATTACTCTGGAAACAGGGCACTCATTGACGCTTTCTCTGACTCTTCAAGAGATATCCACAGAGAAATGGCGGCGATTATCTTTGAAATACCTACTAGTGAAATTAGTGGAGACCAAAGAAGTGCAGCTAAAAATATTGTATACGCCGTTATCTACGGGGCCTCCCCAATAAAGATAGCAGCCATGTTAAATAAACCAGTGGACTATGCAGCCCACGTTCTTAGCAAGATTGCAGCTAACATACCAGAGATTGAAAGGTTACGTACAGAAGTTATCGAGGCTGCCCGTAAGCTAGGGTATGTTGAATCACTTGGAGGACATCGCTCTTACATACATGGTATCAAATCATATAACTCTGCTGAACGAGCAGGTGCTGAACGGTCTGCGTTTGATGCACTGTTTCAAGGCACAGCAAGTGGAGACATTACAAAGATAGCAACCAATACAATACAAGAATTACTTGACAAAATATATCCGGATAAGTTTAATCCAGGTATAAAATTGGTGCAACAAATACATGATGAAGTCTTATTGGAAGGAGATGAATCTGAACTGAAAGCAATATCAGCTGATATCGTAGGAGCTTTTGAAGAAGCAATGAAGCTACGTGTACCTCTGGTAGCAGAGTATAAGATAGGAAAAAGTTGGGGCGACATTCACTAGAAAGGAAATAGTATGGCTCACTTAGTAGAAGAAGGTTCTGCGGTATACGCAGAAAAACCAGCATGGCATGGAGTAGGGGTGACAGTTCCTAAGAGCTTCACCACAGAACAAGCACTAGAGTTAGGTAACTTTGATTATAAAGTATCCAAGTCTCCACTTCATATTAAAGATGGATGGCGTGAGGTAAGAGTACCTAATCATGTGGCAGTTGTACGAGAAGATACAAAACAGATTCTCGGTATTACATCTGACAAGTATGAACCATTTCAAAACATAGAAGCAATACAGTGGGCAGATAATCTACTGCAAGATGGTGTTGCACATTGGGAATCAATGATGGTTCTTGATGGTGGTAAGAAGTTTGCAGGGCTTATGAAGCTTGAAGAAGATATGAGGGTTGGTGATGAAGATTACTGGCAGTACTTCCTTATCTCTACAGGACATGATGGCAAGTACGCTATCCACCTGCTTCCAACAAATGTTCGCGTAGTATGTTATAATACACTTACCGCTGCAACACAAGGCACATCTTGGAACAAGAGTAACGCCACATTTAAGGTACGGCATAACACTAACATGCGTACCAACCTTGAGATTGCACGAGAATCAGTACTGATTACTACTGCAGCAAACAGACGTATGAAGGATTGGTTAGAGAAAGCTCTAGTCACTCACCTCCCTGAATCAAGAGAGAAAGATATTCTTGACCACTTGTTTGGTGACCCACAAAAGGAAGACATGACTAATTGGCAGAAGAATCAACGTAATAACTTTGTTACTACATTCCTTGATGAGGAGTATGATCGTAACGGAGAGACTTCGTACTCGTTCTTACAAGCTGCTTCAGGCTATGCTGACCATGGTATCCCATTCAATAAGCGTGAGGCTGCCTCTGTTAGAAGTCAGGATGAACGTAGGTTTGCATCATCACTAGTAGGTGGTCGTGGAGATTTACTAAAGAGAAAAACATTTGCAGCGTTAAACGCATTAGGAGTTGGTAGTTGAGTATACTAGAAGAAATTGAAGAGATAGCTGATAAAGAATTTAAATCATGGACTCATAAAGAGATGATGAATGGCATGATACGATTAATAACTATTGAGTTATTTCTTAGAATGCAAGAAAATAGTAATGGAGAGATTGAACATGTCTGGTTGACTAGTTCTAATCATCCATTACTATTAAATGTGTTTAGTCAAACAGAATATCTTCCAATGTCTAGTACTTTGTTAAATGGATTAACAGAACAATTTTCTAAAATTCTTGATATAAGTGTAGCAGATATGCATACATTAATTCACTCATTAGTAACACCTGAAGAATTGGAGGAGGAACAATAAATATTTGTAGCATCAAGCCCACAAGAATACGGGTTAGATGAGGATCAATGGTATCCTAATCAGCAAGAACTAGCTCAAAAGATATTGGACTGGTATGATACTGACAAACGATTCCTTATTCTTGTCGCACCTACAGGTACTGGTAAGTCTCTACTATCAGTTGTAACACAACGAGCGTTGCAAAAACGTACTCATGTTGTAGTATCTACACTTAGGTTACAAGATCAATTACAATCTTCGTTTGCCTTTGCACCTGTACTAAAAGGTAGAGACAATTACGAATGTCTTATAGCAGATGTAACAGTGACACAGGCTCCATGTCAAGTGGGGTTTCAGTGTGCTGTTAAATCTTCTTGTGATTACTTCGTAGATAGGGAGAGTGCATACGTTTCTGACTTTGCAATCTTTAACTACCCTTTGTATATGTATACCTCTGAGTTCTCCACAACCTTTAAGAGACCAGATATATTGTTTTGTGATGAGTCACACCTAGCTCACCTTGAGTTAGAGAAGCATGTATCTGCTGAGATATCTGACCGGGATATAGGATCTATGTCATGGCGTAGACCTCGTGACCTTACCGTAGAAGGTATGGCTGACTGGGCTGCAGATAATATGGTTGAGGTAGAAGAAGAACTACAACGTGCTAGGTTGTGGGTATACGGTATCACAGGTGGAAATGCCGGTGATAGAATCAAGGGGAACACTAGGGATTATAAACGTGCTATGTCTAGGTACAGTAAGTATCAAAAGCTGGCTCGTAACCTTACCCTTATGCAAAGGGCTGGACTAGATACTGAACAAGGTAAGCCTTGGGTGTTTGACAAGATAGGTTCCGTATATAAAGTACGGCCTGTATTTGTAGCAGACTATACAAAGTATCTCTTCGGAGATGTAGACAAGGTAGTCTTAATGACTGCCACCATGAATCGTGATGATGTCGAGAGACTTGGCATCACCGATTATGATATAATAGAAGTTGACAGTGTGTACGAACCTAAACGTAGACCTGTTTACTACAGACCAGTAGGCCGTATGTCTGCTGCATCTGAGCCTAGCCTTATGCCATCTATGGTAGATGAAATTGATACTATCATAGGGGCACATATGTCTAGGCAACACAAAGGTATTATTCACACTGTGAGTTATAAGCGAGCTGAGATTATTAAGAACACTTCTAAATATAAACGGCTTATGATGACACATGGTGCGAGTGATAAGAATGAGGTCATAAGGAAATTCAAAGAGTCAGAGGAGGCTAGTATACTTATCTCTCCATCTATTTTGGAGGGAGAAGATTTTCCACATGATCAATGTCGTTACGTCATTATGCCCAAGGTACCTTACCTATCTCTTGGGGATAAAGTAGTACGTGAACGGCTCTCTGAAGACCCTAACTGGTATACATGGAAAGCAGTTTCCGATATCATTCAAGGCTCAGGAAGAGGTATGCGGAATGAAAAAGACTTTTGCTCTATCTATATACTCGACGCAATGTTTGAGGAGATAGCTAGAAAACATAGTGATGACATTCCACAATGGTTCAAAGCAGCCATCAAGTACCTAGAAATAGAATAGTATAAAAAGGAAAAAATATATAATGGCAGAAGAAACAATTGAGGTATTGGAGTTGGGTGAAGATCTTCTTGACGCAAACAATGTCTCAGACCGAACGGTTATGTTAGCTGAAATTGCAGGGGAACCTGTGTTTCAGAAACGAACGATTACCTACAACGACAAGGAAACTGGCGAAGAGCGTTCATTCCCTAAAGTGGAATTAAAATGGACAATCAAGCAGATACATCCTGAAACGTCTGCAGGTCCTCGTGACCTATACATCAACATTAGTCGAGCACAAGCAGAAGCTCTGGAGTCTGGTAAGTCTCCATCTATGCATGCTAAGACTGACCTTGGTCGGCTAACCCGACAATGTTCAGACGCTGGACTACCGAACCCCGGCAGTTCTGATCTCGTTGGTAAGGTTGTTGTGGTCGCTTCTTTCACGGAGGAATTCCGTGGACGAACTGAGCGCAAGTATGATATACTGGCAACAGTAGGTGATGTTGAGGACTTTGACCTTGAGCGTGGCGTAGCTATCGTTCAAGATGAAGCTCTTGCATCCAAGCAGCAGGTATCTGCAGCTTACTAGGTAACTAGTAAAACTCCTCTGACAAAGGGGTTGCCAATCTACAGCATATGTGTTACAATATATGTATAGGATTGGTAGCCTCTTTAGAGATTATCAAGGATTACTAACTCTCATACTTACATGATACCCAATCATATGAGACAAGGTTTAAGGTGACGCGAAGGGGGAACTCGCTGAATAAGTCCTTATGTGAGCAATCATATTCTTGGTAATTTCTAAAGAGCCTACCAATTAAAAATTTATGACAACATTATCTTATAGTGGGTTATCATTATTCTCTGAGTGTCCAGAAAGATTTAAGCGTGAGAAGCTATCTAATCTAATACTTGAGAGAGAAGCTACACAGTATACTGTGCGTGGAACTATCGTCCACAAATTCATGGAAGACATTATCAACATACAAATTGAATCAGGTGAATGGCCTGATACGTATACCGCTGTTGACCACATGGAAAACTTATGGAACAATGGTTTCGACGAGAACGGTAAGAACATATTAGATACTTGCACATGGCAAAATGATTTCATAGAAAAGTCTATGGAAGATTCTGTCTCTCTCGTACCAATCATGTACGATGAGCTGTTCCCCTTCCTCACTAATCCAATTGCAACTGAGAAACATATTGAGCATCCGATTGATGCTAAGTACACGCTGCATGGATATATAGATTACATAGGGGAACCTAATACAATAATAGACTGGAAGACTAAGACCAGTCCAATGAATACTAAGTGGCTTGAACAAGACTTACAAGCTACTGTGTATGCTGCACTAAGCGGATGGGATAAAGTAAATGTCCACTTCGTACAGTTTATATACTTAAAAACAAAAGCTCCACGTATTGAGTGGGGCAGCACAACTAGAGATAGGAGGCATACTGATTGGTTATTAAATGAAATGATCCCACCAGTGATCCGTTCTCTAGAGGCTGATATCACTCCACCTACCCCTGGATGGTGGTGTACTAACTGCCCATTACCCTGTGATGCATTACCTAATGTGTCCGTCAATGTAGAAAGTTTGAGTTATGTATAAAGAAACAATATTAATAGTAGGTCCAGACAGCTCTGGTAAATCCTCATCTCTGTTAGATATAGCAGAAAAGCATCCCGGTTCTAAGGTCTTCATGATTGACCTAGAAAATAAACTTGGCAAACTGTTAGATGGTTTGTTCCCTGACCTTGAGATAGAGGTAGAGGGTTGTTTGAATTGGGATCAGTTAGCTGACTCATTTAACAAAGCAAAGCAGGTACTTAAGGCAGGTGACTGGCTCATGATTGATGGGCTAGATAAGGCTTGGGACTTAGTACAGGCTGACTATGAGATGAAGGTCAATGGTATTACACTCTCTAATAGAGTGGAAGAACTACGTCTAGGTACCTCAGCACCCGGTATTGACAAGTGGGGTTGGTGTAAGACTAAGCACAACAAAGACTTCTTGGATGTAGCTACTGGTCGTGCACCGTTTCATGTAGCTGCTACAGCATGGGCACACCCTGTAAGTATAGAAGGTGTTGGTCAAGATAAAGATATAACAGTACAAGAAACCACAGCTATGTGGCAACAGGCTGGCTTTAAACCCGGCGGTGAGAAACGTAATACACAACGCTTCGATACTGTGTTCGCACTCAATCTTAAGATGGCTCCGGTTAGTTACCAGATAGCCACAATGAAAGATAAGGTACGTCCGTACCTCGGTAACAATAAGTCAAGCCTCTGGACTAAGTTCGATATAGAGGACGGCTTATGGAATACCTATGTCGATGCTTGTGAAACAGAGAAAGAAAATGGAGGGCGAGTTATACTACCCGCATAGTCAATGCTAACCATAGACTCACGAGAACAGGGATCTATACAACTTGTTCAAGAAGCTTTCAAGGCTTCTAAGATTCCTGTCTCAGTTGAGAAACTAGACTATGGTGATTATCGCATGGATATAACTCAGGATGATGGTACACCCCGTACCATACTAGTAGAAAGAAAAACTCCTACAGACTTCATCTCTTCAACAAACCCTACTATGAGAGATCCCGGTAGTAAGATAGCCCGTCAATTGAATGGCTGTCTTGACACGGATGCTGACGTAGTAGTACTGTTGGTGGATGGTTACTATCAGTGGATGAAGGGTGGTAAGATTAAGACTAAGAAGATTAATCTACAACACTCACCGGATGCGTTTGTATCTAAGCTCAGAACGATACAGTCTCATTCAATTAGGGTAGAGTACAATCCTAGTGATTGGTACCTACCCTTTCATCTACTAAGTTTGTATAAGTATGAAAGTAGAAGCGAGCATAATACTTTGGCCTTGTCTCCAAAGCCGTTTGCTGTTCCCCCTAGATCACAATCTAAGTGGACAGTTCTTATGGGTATGAGAGGTGTAGGTCCTAAGATGGCTCAACAACTTCTCACAGAATTTGGTAGTATAAAGAAGCTAGCAAACTCTGATAAAGGAACACTCATGGCAGTTAAAGGCGTGGGAGAAAAGACGGCAGAAGAAATATTATGGTATCTCAATTAATAGTAGAAGACGAAACAGGACAAAGATGGGTAATAGACCCAACAGATTCTATGTATGAATCGTTAGCCAGCCTACCAGATAGTCTTATCAAAGTACCAAGGTCGTTACTTATTGATGGGTTTGAAAGCCCTACAATGAATACAGCCTTACTCGATCAGAACGACGTACTTAATGATGATAAGATAGGAGAAGTAATTAAGACTCATGTATATAATTACTTACTAAAAAATGGTAAAGAAACTAACAAAAGAAGACTTCCTTCCCAGTTCCTCCTTCATGTGGAAGGACGGGTCGAAGGAAAATTACAACCATCCACCCCTACTTAATATACAGATAGCAGATGATATCGAACCTCATGATGGGGTGATCTCAATTGTATTTGTAGAATCAGGAGAGGTTGACTTCTCTATTGAATCATTAGAGGTAGAACCTTTTATGTTATTTCTACTTAAAACTCTTGCAGAAAGCCCTCATCTTATGATGCATGTATCAGCTACGTATGCTAGGATACATGATTACATAAGTAAAAATGATTATAAATATATAATTGCACTTAGCCCTAACCAAGACTTAGGTAACTGTCACCCTATGGAACCGGCAAATGATCTAGTAGAACTTCAAGCTCTATTTGAACAAAAGGTTGAGTTACTTAAAAGAGGTGGGCTTAACGAACTACACTTAGAAGATGAACCAGTATTTAATATCGAAGGAGATATACAATTTTTAATATCGACAACCAAGTTTTATGGAGATCCTCCAGAGGGTCCAAATCAACTGAATCTACAGGACTTGATAAACTAGACATCAGTAAAGAAGATTGGAAAAAGTTTCAAGACCTTACAGATTATATCGCAGATGCGATGGGACTAGAACCTCAATGGACAATCAGTGTGGTACTGCCTACCAAACCAGAAAGAGATAAGAGAGTAGAAGCTACTACTTCCTGGATACCCCACTACCGTGATGCTACTATCATTATTAAACCAGGTCTAGTTACTGACAGAGAACGGTACACTAGGACAATAATACATGAGCTATTTCATGTACGTATGGCTGATATACATGATTGGATCATTGAACAAACCCCATCATCACGACGTAATGAAGCTATAAATGTAATAGAAAGATGTGTAAGTGAGGTAACTAACTTATACTTAGATAGTTTTATAAGTGTACATGAAAAAGAATTGCGTAAATTCTACTAATTTAATACTACCGAAACATTCCCGAAACATAATGGAAACAATTAACTGATATAATTAGTATATCAGTATTTTCCCACTGAATCTCTAGCAAATTTTATACATCCAAGGAGGATGCAATGGATACCTTTGTCCTTAATCAAACATTTTTAGACACATATAAAGAATTACAACCTGATTTTGGGTGGAGTGGACTAGGTGAAGTGGTGTTCTTTAGGACGTATTCACGTTCTGATAACCCTAAAACAAACGGCATGGAGAAATGGCACGACGTATGTGAGCGTGTCATCAATGGTATGTATCAAGTACAACAAGATCACATGCCCTCTCAGTCATGGAACTCTGATAAAGCACAGCGTTCAGCACAAGAAGCATTCGACTTAATGTTTAGGATGAAGTGGTCACCTCCCGGGCGTGGCTTATGGATGATGGGTACTGACTTTGTAATGAACAGAGGAGTATCTGAGTGTCTACAGAACTGTGCATTCATCTCTTCTAAGTATCTTAACAAAGAAAAAGGTTCCTTCTTCTCTTGGATAATGCATATGAGTATGCTAGGGGTAGGGGTTGGGTTTGATACAGATGGTAGAGATAACGTACACGTAACTAAACCTGCAAACACTATAGCTATTATAGAAATTCCTGACACAAGAGAAGGGTGGGTTAAGTCAGTTGAACTACTAATTAATTCATATATATCATCAGCACGTATGGCTACAATTGAATTTGATTACAATAAGATACGAGCTAAAGGGGAACCTATCAATGGATTTGGTGGGGTTGCTAGCGGCCCTGACCCTCTTAGGCAGCTACATCATTCTGTCCGAGCCGTACTTGATAACTGTGTTGGTAGAAAGCTAGGCACTAAAGAGATTGTTGACATAGCAAACATGATTGGACGCTGTGTTATAGCAGGTAATGTCCGACGCTCTGCTGAGATAGCCTTCGGTCAAGAAGATGATGAAACCTTTATCGACCTCAAGGATTACAACAAGTACCCTGAGCGTATTGATTATGGTTGGGCATCTAACAACAGTGTGTTCATAACACCTGAGTCAGACGTTAGCAGATTAGCTGAACGTACATGGCATAATGGTGAGCCGGGATTTGCTTGGTTAGATAATGTACACAACTATGGACGAATGAATGGTATAATAGATACAACAGACGAACATGCGCTAGGCTTTAATCCATGTGGTGAGCAGCCTTTAGGACACAAAGAGATGTGTACGCTAGTTGAAATCTACTTACCTCACATAAAGAGTAAGGAAGAATTCAGAAGAGTTATCAAGTTTGCATACCTATATGGTAAGACTGTTACCCTCGCCTCAAACAATATAGAAGATGAAACCTCTAGAGAAATCATGGGGAATAATCGACGTATTGGCCTATCACTTACAGGTATTACACAATTTGTGGGGGAACATGGTAGAGAAGTACTTAAGGACTGGATGGACCATGGCTATCACTGGAGTGGTGACTATGACAGAATATACTCACAGTGGTTTAATGTACCCACCAGCATCCGTAGGACCTCAGTAAAGCCTAGTGGTACAGTGTCCCTAGTAGCCGGTGTAACACCCGGTATACATTATAATGTTGAAGGGCGCTTTCATATTAGACGTGTCACACTAGCTGACAATAGTCCTCTAGTAGATAGATTACAAGCGGCAGGGTATCATATAGAACCTGCTGTCATTGACCCTACTAACTCTGTGGTAGTTGAGTTCCCTGTAGATGCAGGTGTAGGTGTGCGTTCTGAATCAGACGTAGAGCCTATGGAACACCTAGAGTTGATAGCTGACGTAGCTAGATTCTGGGCAGACAATGCTGTAAGTGCTACTGTTAAGTTTGATAAAGAAGAATACGGACCAGAACAACTGGCCGATATGATTAACTGGAGTAAGGATAAGGTAAAGGATATAGCGTTCCTGCCTCTTAGTCCTACTGGTACATACCAACAAGCTCCCTACGAAGGCATTACCGAAGAGGTATACAACGCTAAGAAACAAAACCTACAACCACTAGCACTATCTGTTATTGGTGATGGCGACAAACAAGCTGACCTATACTGTGATGGCGACGCTTGTGCAATATAAGGAGGGGATCCACTTATCTAATGTTTGAAATAAGTATAAAAGAATACCAAAAACTCTTGGCAGGTAAACCAAGGGACATGCACTTCGGAGCATGGATATCACGAATGAATAGAAAGGCGTTGTATGAACGTAGAGGACCCATCCACCCAATTATCTGATATAGAAAATAGGATTAAAGCCTGTCGCCAGTGTGGTCTACATAACAATAGAACATTTGGTGTAGCAGGGGAAGGTCCAGTAAACGCTGACATTGTTGTGATAGGAGAGGCACCGGGAGATCAAGAGAATCGCACAGGTAAACCCTTCATTGGTTATTCTGGGCAACTCCTGACACAACTACTACAAAACGCAGGGTACTCACGAGCTGACACATACATAACTAATATGGTTAAGTGTTGGGTAGGTGATGGAAACCCTGACCCTAAACAGACTGAGATTGACACATGTGCACCATGGTTAGATCAACAATTACAACTTATAAAACCAAAGGGTGTTATTACTTTCGGTAGGTTCTCTACCAATAAGTTTATAGAGTTTCCAAACAAAGGTGGAATAGGACAGATACAGGGGCACATACGTCGGGCTTGGTGGGACTCCACACATCCGACATATATAATGCCCCTATATCATCCTGCTTATTTAGCTCGTTCCCGTGATGAAATACCAAACACTACTTCGCACTTAGTAAAGTTCCGAGAACTTATAGACGACTTAATATGGTAAGGCTCGATTAGTCTGTATCCAATGGAGTAACAGACTCTTTCCATAGTTTATCATCATAAAAATCTAGCTCTTGCTTCAGACGTTTAATCTCTGCGTTTGCAACATCAAGTTGATGTTCTACCAAACGACGCTGCAAGCATACTTCTCCATATGCAAGAATCATTTCATCTGATGAAATGTTTATCTCACTCATGTTACGAGATTATACTTCCTGACTTGTCACCAGAATGCTGTGCTACGTAAGTCTTTACGACTGACAGTACGGCTGCAACACCAGCTGCTGCCCCTGCTTTCATAGGTTCAACATCCATACCTACTAGTGGTCCCGCTGCGACAATACCCAAAAATGCTTGGATAAATGTCATCGCACAGCGTTCCCCCAAATCCTTCAAATTCGATTCCTTAAACATTTGTACCTCCTACAGTACTATCTGCATATCCATAGACGAATTCTCCGTCTTGATATCTATCTTTATTCCGCCTAGTGCGGCGGGGGTCATCATACCTTTCTCTACATATGTGTCAGAGTCTTGCATATAACCCTTCAGCCAGCTGCCAGTACACGCAAGTATCACATCTTTATGAGATAGCTTTTGATTATCGGCATATAACTTTTGTACTTTGGTTGCTACTTTTTTATGGTGATGCCCGATTAAATATATATCTGCATCAAAAGAATGTAGCATCTTTTCTAATTGTGTAAGTGGTCCACCTATCGCAGAGCCACCGCCCTTACCGTGATGTAGCCATATAGAACACTTTTGTTTTTTGGGTAGTTTCATGGTAACGATACCTGAAGTGCCTAGGAATTCACATCCTAGATATTCTGCAAGTTCCTTATCTGTTGTCGTACCATCTGCGTACTCCCAATAGTGGTGTCCTTCTACAAGCCCTAACCATTTACCTCTTGTCGGTTTCAGTATATCTTTTACAACTTCTAAGAACTCTCTTGACTTTGTATCCAAGGCTTCCTGGATAGTGTCATATAGATTTCCTTTCTTTATATCAGCGATGATACTGTTCCTGTTTGATGGGCTACCTAAATCAATATAATCCCCAGTACCTATAAACATCGGATTTTTATGCGACATCGCATAGTCTACCCAACGCTGGAATCCATTGATATCACATGCAGGTGGCCCATATTGTACGTCCCCTATGGGAAATAGCTGAATATCTTTTTCAGCTTTCAATGTGACTAGTTTCATGCTATAATTATACCATATATAAAAAACTTTTTCAAGGAGCTTGATGTTAAAGGTTGAATTCCTAGATACAGTAGAAGGACCCTGTGTTTTTTGTGGAACATTACCTGAAGAGACATCTATTAGAATCTCAAAAGGCCATGATGACGATCAAGCCACTGCAATTTGTAGTGAAGATTGCATGGATATATTTGTAAAACTATCTGATAATGACAAGGTACCTGTAGATTGGATGGGGTCACACTATGAATCGTTTATTAACCAAGATAATAAGGTGGAACTCGGCTCGATTAAAGACGACTAGTCGAATGAATTATCGTCTTCTTTTCGTGCCCATGTTTCTAATTTGTCTAGCCTCTGTTCTATGGTGGCTAATCTCTCGTCACAATTACAAGCTACTGGATCAGTATCTGAATGACTGGACTCTCCCAGAATTAGACTAAGCAGAGTATCTCTACTCCATGCAGGACCGGGATCATTAGCACGACTAACAGCATCAGTTTCATAGTGTCCTATAACCGTCTGGTCGCTAGCTTCAAGCCCTAGTTCCCCCAGTACCCACTGATGTATCTTAGCTGAGGCTTGCATCATAGCTTCAGGCCACTCATCTTCGTATATAAAGTCATACCCATAGCCGGGATCTACACTGAATCCTTCATGCTCTATACCCACAGTATACTTATTTGGGTTACCTCCGGGAAAAGACTTCCATGATTCTTTAGCTGTACGACCAGCATGCCACGCAGGTGAGTATATACTCACTGTCTGTGTGATGTTACCTTCTCTATCTACAATAAAGTGCGCGGACTTCTGTACACTATTAGTCTCGGCCCACTCAATCATAGTTCTAGCGTAGCCTTGCATGATGTGGTTAACTACAGCTATTGGTTTCATAGTGTTAGGGGGAACATCAGCGTACCCGTACTGTGTTGTGCCTATGTGGTTTACATCCGGCATCCAACCGCGAGCACTACCGTATTGATTTAACATAATTCCTCCTAGTTTGGTAACTTTTGTCCTAATATATTCAGTAAAAAGTTTTCAACGTACTCATCGCTTATGTATATGTCTCTTTCCCATATCTCATGATAAGCGTATCCGACTCTTTGTACCGCTAAACTTCTTTCTAAATCTGATTCTTTTTCATATGCTTGATGCCAGTAATTTCCTAAAATTTCTAATGCTATATAAGGAGATCTATCTACTATTAAAAAGTCTATAACAAACCCTCCAATAAGATTCCTCCCTCCACGTTCTTCTCTCTGAAAGATAAACTGTGAAGTTCCTCTATATATCTCCTGTAGCTTCTTATAAATAATTCTTTCAGGAAGCGTAGCATTGTATAGAGTACCTTCTTTAGGGGCAGCTCTCATCTCAAGTTCATCAACTCCGAATTCAATTGCTTTTCTACGTCGATCTCTTATGACTGTCTCAGTATTTGTACGTATATACTTACGAGGAAATTTTGCTAATTGAGAAGCTTGTCTCTTACCTCTAAGACCTTTTATAGATTTAATACCACCCACTATGATACCTCTCTTAGTGCTATAGATACCTCACTATCAAAGCTTGTAGTACTCTCTTTAACCTCTGGATATCGTAATGATTCAGACATACCTGTAATGTATACCTGATACCCAGATTGTCGTACACTCTCAGAGTTATGAGGTGTACCTAACCATTTACAGCGTAGCTGATCTCCATCAACATAGTCATAGTTTGTTTGTTTCAAGTTGTTAGGTCCATTGTTAGAGAACTCTACTGTATCAACATAGAAGGCTGTAGCACTATCTGCATCTGCTGACTTACGTATAATTCTAAAGGTATAGTTAGCTGCCGCAGGAACAGTCTCAGCAAACAACGTTTTCCTTACCCATCTAGTATGGTTAGCTAGGTATATATCTCCAAACTCACCAGAAGCAGTCATTGAATTGAACTCTACCTCTGCAAATATTGAGCTATCTGAAGTCTTTACTACTTGTAAGTACACACTATCCGCACCATCTGGTACCCATATGTTTGCACCTGCAAACACATTGTCATACTTGAGAAGATCAAATGTTCCTATATTACAAATTGCATCTCCTGTTGCTGAATCTGGTTCTAGCTTTAAGGATCTAAATCCATGCGCTCTATAAGCTGAAGTTGTGGATATTGCATCTGCATCAGCGAACCCACCACCACTAGTGTACCCACTAGGAGCAGATCCTTCAATTCCAACTAGGCTCTCCATAGATGGATTAGTCACTTTGTTTTTAATCTGGTGTAGCTCAGTACCATCATGAAGTATAATAGGTATCTTCTGATCACGAAGTGAATATAAGTATTGTCGAAGCTCAGCAGCAGGTCTGCTTACCTGTCTACGTTGTAAGTCTATAAGGTTATCATAACATTTAATAGTAAGATTCCAACCGTATCGAGAGTCAGGACGAACAACAAAGTGGTAACCCCATGACTTTAATATAGGAGTTTTTCTTGCAGCATCACTTCCAGTTGTTGCACGAGTTAGCGTAAACTTTAACCTAATCTTTTTTGCGTAGATAGATCTGTCAAGGTTTCCATTATCCGGGAAAGTAACACTTTGTATTGGAGATACTGTAATTAAATCATTATCTGAAGCACCAACAGTAGTAGACTGATGTAACTCAATCCAACCAGTATCGTCTGTTCCTATATCATCAACTTGATATTCAATTTTTATATTATTATTAGCCGTACCCAAGCCAACATCTTGAGCAGCTACCATAACATCAAAGAAAGTTTTTTCAACATCAGGTAATCCACCATCAAACCATGAAGTTATCAAGTATCCAGAATCCCTATATGCAATATTGTTTACTCCTGTGCTAGGGTTTATATCATCAATAAGATTAGAACCCCATCGGGATAGGTACATTCGTAGAATACGATCATTCTTTTCTACACCATCTTCAGTAGCATTAGTAACTGCTTCATTACCTATAATAATATTAGGGTAATTTTCATATCCAGAGTTCCCTTTTCGTCCTATAAATGCAACAAACCGTGTACGGTAATCTCCTGCTTCATGTGTAGTAGACTCCCATTCATTTGTAGAGTAAATAGGATGCCAACCAGACCCGTTCCATAGCATAACTCGTGATTCTTGTCCAGAACCACCAGTTATATCTCCACCAGTATCTACTGCAGCAATAAGATTCTCTCCGTCATTAGCAAGAGACCTTACAACACCAACAACACCAGATGCAAATGATCTTGGCTCTGTATTTATGTCTGTAGGTAGACCTGAATCGAATACAGACATTTGTTGGTATGCATTACGGTCTGGGTTAGCTCCTTTATCAGGACCCATGTATGTAATAGTTGACCCATCCCATTTACCAAGGGTTCTATCTTGACTAAAGTAAAGATCTCCACCAAAACTTGTCATAGCGATCCCATTAAATTCACTGATGTTATGAGTTAAGTCTATAACTTTTTCAACTTGCCATACTTCAGTGGCTGTGTCTTGTGCTGAGTTGAAGATTCGGTATATGCCATCATATTTTCCAATCCAAAGCGCACTTTTATGAACTACCATTCCATTAATAGGATAAATAGAATCACCAATAGTCCCATCATTCATTCCATTTGGAGCTGTCCATGTAGCACTACCATCAGAATGAGGATCTGCTGAGTAATATACTTCATTTACGTTATCTGATCTCCATAGCTTACCGTTAAAGGATGCAA
>CERL01036116.1_pt1 | contig 19856 bp, 20 predicted proteins | sample 530811 | NCBI WGS metagenome assembly CERL01 (sample SAMEA2620995, study PRJEB7988) | marine metagenome | isolation source: saline water (ENVO:00002010), including
ACAACAAGCTCTATCAGTTTTGTCAAAGATATTCTTTTTCCTTATGCGGAAAAAAATTTACCAACCTTTATTAGGACAAATAGACAAAAAAATTCCGTACGAAAAGAACTCAATGAAGTAGCAAAAATTTCTGACATTCCAAGTCATAACGTAGAAGCATTAATTACGAAATTAATCGAGTGGATAAAAGCAGATAAAAAAACTACGCCACTTAAATCATTACAAGGGATGATCTGGAAAAAAGGTTATAAAAATGCTGATTACAAAGCGCATATTTATAATGATGCCATACAAAAACTAGTTGAATGGCGTGAAAAAAATATAAAAATTTTCGTTTACTCTTCAGGTTCAATTCAAGCTCAAAAATTATTCTTCCAATATTCTCTGTATGGTGATGTGCGTTCATTATTCAATGATTACTTTGATACAACCATCGGGGTAAAAAAGAATCAAGATTCATACAAAAAAATATCGCAAGCAATTGGTATTTCTTCCGGGCAAATTTTATTTCTTTCAGATATAGAATCCGAACTCAATGCTGCAAAGAATGTAGGCTATGATACTTGCTGGGTCATTCGGCCTGATGATTCAGAGGTAGATATAGAAACTATTCAATCAGATCATCAAGTTGTTTCTAGTTTTCACGATATTAAAATATAAACTAACTGTTAAACATTTGCCTTTACAATTAAACCAATAATTGAAGGTAAGTTACTATAAAAAACTAATCTTGAATTGCTCATTTATTTATCCGTGGTATACGGATATTCTCAACCATATATTTAATATGATCAGGAGGAGGAGCAGTCATATAGGAAATACTTATAGCAACTACAAAATTTAATAACATCCCAATAACTCCAATTCCTTCTGGGGATATTCCTAACCACCAATTTGAAGCGATGTTCTCTCCCCAAGGAGAGCCTGCCCATTTTAGAAATAGTCCCTTAAAATACTCTATATAGGCATAAGTAAATAACAATCCAACAATCATGCCGGCAATAGCTCCCTCTTTGTTTACGCGCTTAAAAAAGATGCCCAATAATATTGCAGGAAAAAGAGATGCCGCAGCCAATCCAAAGGCAAATGCTACAACTTGAGCAACCCATCCTGGAGGGTCAAACCCAAGATATCCAGCAATAAGAATCGCTGCTGCTGCTGCAATTCGTCCAACACGTAATTCATTTTTTTCAGAAATGTTTGGTAAAAATATACCTTTCACTAAATCGTGAGATATTGCTGCGGAAATAACCAGAAGCAATCCTGCGGCAGTAGATAATGCTGCCGCTATTCCTCCAGCAGCAACTAAGGCAATAACCCAATCAGGCGCTTTCGCCATCTCTGGGTTTGCTAGCACCATAATATCTCGATCCACAGTTAACTCATTACCTTCCCAACCAAACACATGCGCTGTTTTAGCAAAACTTTGATTTTGATCATTATAATATTGAATACGCCCATCACCATTTTTATCTTCAAATTGAAGAAGTTTCGTTTTTTCCCATCTTTCCATCCACCCAGGACGCTCTGAATACAATAGATTCCCGTCGATCGCTCCAACCTGACCTTCTTGAATAGTATTTATAAGATTGTAACGAGCCATAACTCCTACAGCTGGAGCAGTTGTATATAGAACCGCTATAAATAACAATGCAAAACCTGCTGAAGTTCTAGCATCTTTTACTTTTGGAACGGTGAAAAAACGCACGATAACATGTGGTAACCCTGCGGTACCTGCCATTAAAGCAAGTGTTATACAAAAAATATCAATCTTACTTTTTGTTCCTGTTGTATATTGGTTAAACCCTAGGGAAGTTACTATGCTATCAAGCTTGTCAAGTAACCCAATTCCTGATTCGGTGATTGTGCTACCAAATGCTAATTGAGGTATTGGGTTATCAGTAATCTGAATGGCAATAAATACCGCAGGGACAGTATAAGCAAATATTAATACGCAATACTGAGCTACCTGGGTGTAAGTTATCCCCTTCATACCTCCAAGGACAGCATAGATAAAAACAATTCCCATACCTATTATTAGACCTACTGTTACCTCTACTTCTAAGAAACGTGAAAAAACTATTCCTACACCTCTCATTTGACCGGCAACATAAGTAAATGAAACAAATATCAGACAAATAACAGCTACAATTCTAGCCACTTTTGAATAATAACGTTCACCTATAAATTCAGGTACAGTAAATTTTCCAAATTTTCGTAAATAAGGAGCCAAAAAGAGAGCCAACAAAACATAACCGCCTGTCCACCCCATCAGGTAAACCGATGCATCGTAACCTAAAAAGGCTATTAAACCAGCCATAGAAATAAATGAAGCAGCACTCATCCAGTCAGCTGCTGTAGCCATTCCATTTGCTATTGGTGAAACAGTTTTACCTGCAACATAAAATTCCTTTGTATTGTGAGCTCTAGACCAAATTGCTATACCTATATAAAGAACAAAGCTTGCTCCGACTATTAAATAAGTTAATGATTTTAATTCCATTTTATTAACTTAATCTTCATGAACATTATATTTTTGATCAATCTTATTGATACGCCAAGCATAGAAAAATATTAATATTACAAAAATATAAATAGAACCTTGTTGAGCAAACCAAAACCCTAATTTAAACCCTCCAATTTGAATACTGTTCAACGCTTCCACAAATAAAATTCCAAAACCGTAAGAACATAGAAACCAGAAAAACATACAAATAGAAACTAGTCTAAGATTTGCTTTCCAATAAGCAGAATGATTTTCTTTTTTCATAATACAACTCCTAAAAGAAATTTTAATTACGGAGGAACAATTTAACAGAGCATAAAAAAATAATCACGGTACAATGATTATTTCATTCATTCGAAATGAGAAAAATATGTCTGATAAACTTAGACTGAAAAAAAAATTTATAAAAATCAACGGTAAAAATATAGCATATGTTGAAGTCGGAAGCGGTGATCCAATCGTTTTTCAACATGGTAATCCCACCTCATCCTATTTGTGGAGAAATATTATACCTATTCTAAAAGATCACGGTAGATGTATCGCTGTTGACCTTATTGGTATGGGTGATTCTGAAAAACTAAATAATTCTAATTCAAACAGTTATCGTTATATTGAACATCGTGATTACTTATTTAAAGCATGGAAAACACTTGGAATAAATAAAAATGTTACTTTGGTTATTCATGATTGGGGCTCCGCTCTTGGTTTTGATTGGGCATATCAGCACCCTGATTCGATCCTAGGTATTGCTTATATGGAAGCTATTGTCAGACCTTTAACATGGGATGAATGGCCAGAACTCGCTAGAAACATATTTAAGGGTTTTCGATCCAGTTCAGGAGAAGAATTAATTTTAGAAAAAAACATGTTCATTGAAGGTGTTTTGCCTAACTCAATTATCAGAAATTTAAGCGAAGAAGAAATGGCTGTTTATCGGAAACCATTCATTAATCCTGGAGAAGATCGACGCCCTATACTCAGTTGGCCCAGAGAAATTCCCATTGATGGCAATCCAGAAAATGTTGTCGAAATTGTCTCGAGATACGCTAAATGGCTTGAAAATTCGGATGTTCCAAAACTATTTATCAATGCTGATCCTGGGTCGATTCTAGTCGGGAAACAACGTGAATATTGCCAAACATGGAAGAACCAAATCGAAGTAACTGTAAAAGGAAGGCATTTCCTACAAGAAGATTCCCCTAATGAAATTGGGGAATCTATCCGTAAATGGCACCGGTCACTTCTTTAAGAAAAAAATTCTGAACTTATCTATAGGTCAAAAGGTCATTTGGTAAGTGTGAAACATCATTAAATTGATCTAAAGAAATACGAGAAGCGTCAAACGTATATTTGGTAACTGAGCCATTATAAATTCTCCAATTTAATTCTGCTGCTTTAATATCAGGTGCATCTAGAGCTGTTTGAACACTCACACCTATCGGCCCTCCGGAAGTAAAAACAGCGACCATTTTACCATTACCCGACTTTTCTATAATTTCCAGTAATGAATTTCTAACGCCATTACTCCAATCTTCCCAAGTAATGGGAAGGTCAACACCTTTATAATCGCCACGTACCCACTCGGCTAAGACTACCTCCAGTAACTTATGAAAGGAGCGATAACGGTCAGCATCTGTTTCAGATTCTTCATATTTCTTTAAAAGATTTGCTACATTCTCATTCGTATTTATAAGATGCTTTCCTAGGCTAGTCATGATTTCTTCAGCTGGGTATTCATTAAGCTTTGAGTCGCTAATAATCTTTGGCCAAAATATATTTTCATCAAAAAAAACTTGGCCAACAAGTTCGGCAGTTCCTATTTGTCGTTCTAGAGTACCAGACCAAACGTAATCAAATTTAAACCCTCCCTTCGACCAAGCGCGACCTAAAATTTTTGATTGTTGCATACCAAGATCTGATAATTGATCATAATTTTCCGCAAAAAAACTTGCTTGACCGTGCCTGATAAGGAATAGTTGACTCATGTCGTTGTATTATCTAAAAAGTACATTGATTTCATTGGATTCACTAAATTTAATAGGAAATAAAGAATGATTGTAGAGAGAATTTGGACAGGAAATGCATATCGTAACTTCAATTACCTCATAGTTTGCTCTGAAACTGGAGATGCGCTTGCAGTAGATCCTCTAGACTACCAAAAATGTTTAGATGCGGCTAAAAAAAATGGCTGGAATATATCCCAAATTGCCAATACTCATGAACATGGCGATCACACGGGTGGAAACAAAGGAATGGTTCAAGCGACAGGGGCCTCTATAATCGCTCACAAAAATGCTGGTGACAGAATACCGGGAATGACACGTGGTGTTGGAAATGGAGACACAATAAAAGTAGGTAATAGTGTCGAACTTGAATGCCTTGATACGCCAGGTCATACAATGAGCCATATTTGTCTATTTTCTCATTCTGATAACCCAAGTTTATTTAGTGGTGACACCCTATTTAATGCGGGAGCAGGAAATTGTCATAATGGTGGTCATCCAAATGAATTGTATGAAACATTTGTTAGCCAATTAGCTAACTTACCGACAAATACAAAAATATATCCAGGACATGATTATTTGATAAATAATCTACAATTTACACTTGATAGGGAACCAGATAATAAAGTTGCACAAGAAATGATCCAAAAACACGAAAATATTGACCCAAGTAATGTTATCACGACTTTAGCTGATGAAATGGAATTTAATACATTTTTTAGATTACAAAATCCTACCATTATTAAAAGATTAAAAGAATCATTCACAGATCTGAGCGAACATCCCTCCCCAAAAGAAGTCTTCATAAAACTTAGGGAGTTACGTAACAGTTGGTAGAATAATTGCTTAATGCTTTCAATAATGATTGATCACAATCAATAAACCAAAAGGTAATGAAATGATAATTCACGTAATAAAACAAAGTATACTGATCATTCTTTTTTTCTCTTTAACCGGATGTTTTAGCCTATTCTAAATATATCTAAGGATGATTATCTGAATAAAAAATTTTAACGTATTTTTCTTGCTAATCTGTTCATTAAAATGGTCCAATCACTGCTGTTAATTGTGCTCATTGATGCCAACCATAGCCAATAAATAGCATTATATATTCGAATTTGTTCGCGTAGTTCTTTATGGTCAGAGATAGAAGCACCATCCATATATGTATCTAAGAGATAGGAAATTGTTTTTTTATTAAGATTATGAAAGCAAACTAGCGACGCTAAATCAAAAAGTGGATTATTACCACTAGCATATTCCCAATCAAGCAATACCGGATTCGAATCAGATATAATGTTGCCTAGAACAACATCATTATGACAACAACAAACCGTTCCTCCAGATCCAACATTATCAATTACATTTCTACATTTTTTTCCGAATGCATGAAGATCAGAAAAATTTTTAAGATTGTTCATGTAATACCTAACTACATCGCGTGCATTAAAATGATCTCCAACTATAGGAAGAGTATGAATCCGATGTAATAATGTAACCAATAATTTAATCTTGGATTTATCTTTGAGATCATCAGTTGACCAAATTCTCCCATTAATATATCGCGTTAAAAGAATGCCATTACCAGTATCTTCATAAACAATTTCAGGCGCGAGTTTTCTTTGGGAAGCTATTTTTAGAATTTTTAACTCTCTTTGGCGATTCAGATTAAAAAGTTTTGTGTACTCTGAATCCAATCGCAATACAAAAATTTCACCTTGCCTAACCAGTTTAAAGGTTCGATTGGTCAAGCCACCTTTTAAAACTTCTATACTAATATTTTTTTGATTCCACCCAGGGATATTGGCTATAACATCAAACGGTTCAATCATTACAATATACTCAACCAGTAACAGAATGACGATCATTATAAGACCGCCTCCATAATATAAATCCAATGGGAATTAACAATATATAAAATAAAAACAAGAGCGATGTAAAGTACAAATCTCTCATCCAATATATAACTACTGACGCACAATCAATAAAAAACCAATACCACCAATTCTCTAAAACCTTACGAGCAACTAAAAAAGTCGCCCATATTGCAGAAAATGTCGTTAAAGAATCAATATATGGATATATTGCATCGGTATTTTTTTCTAACAAATATCCTACTGTTAGAGACAAAACAATAATTAAAAATATAGCTAAACAGTGAATACGAATTGGCCAAATTTGAACCTCCATTTTATCCAATTTATGTTGATTATTTTTCCAAACTGTCCAACCGTACACCGCCATAAAAAGATAAAAAATATTGAGTAATGATTCCATGTAGAGTTGCGCATGGGCAAATAAAAAAACATAAATTGAGGTACTCAGCCCAGCACAATACCAGCACCAAATATTTTGATAAATCACTAAAATAAGATAGGCAATCGCGAGTAGTACAGCCAAAGCCTCTAACGCAGGTAGTTGAAAAAAATATTGCATTTCAATAACTTAAAGTTTTCAGCTAATCACTTAAAGGATTATTTAGAATTTTAATTGCAAATACTGACTTCGGAACACTGTTGAAGCTATCATACATTTCAACTGTCAGGGCATTTATTACCTCGTGATATTCTCCTCTGATTTGAGTGCTCATTGAATTTGTAAATATTTCCACCTTTTCATATTCTTTAATCCTGCTAATAAAATCTTTAATTGGTGTTACAAACTCTTCATTTAGTGGATAAAAACTTATATCTACAGCTATTTTCATTGTTATAACCTCATATCAAATGTTAATCCAAATTGTCGAGGATCGCCCTGCCGAGTATAAAGAGAACTGTTAAAATCAGGGGGTTCATTTCCAAAATAAAATCCTCTTACAGCAAACCTCTCATCTAATAAATTACGAGCCCAAAACTGAAGACTCCATTTTTCAGTTTCGTATCCAAAACCAATATTAACAAGCTTGAAAGGCATCGATTTTTTATTATGACTAACATCAAAATAAAAATCGTTTCGAGTCGAAATATTTATGCGGGAGAACATTCCATTATTAAAATTATAAATTCCGCCAAACCCAATAGAATAAGATGGAGCATGTGCAAGATCGCGGCCACTTAAATCATTACTAAGTATAGTGAATTCTTTGAATTTCGCTTTAAGGAGGCCAACAGAAGCGTTGAGTTCCAATGGTTCGTATGGAAACCAGCGCATATTGGCCTCCATACCGTAGCTTTCGGTTTCTGCAGCATTATCGGTAAAAAAAACAAATGAGGCAGGATCGTTGGGAACCTGCTGAAATGATGTTCTTACTTGCTGGTCATGACGTAAATTGTAAAAAACTGAACCATTAACCGCCAGCATGCCATTATTCCATAATGACTTAAAACCTGTCTCTAAATTCCAATTTTTCTCTTGATGAAATTCTCGGCTTCCACTAGGTACTATTCCTAAATTAAAACCACCGGCCTTATATCCTTTTGTGAGTGAAAAATAGCCATTAAAATTTTCAGAAAGATCTATAGCATAATTAATCTCCCCGCCAATCATCGGTTCTTGCGGATTAAGATTAAAATCAAGTGAATCTGTATAATTAATTTTTCTGTTTTCTAGTCGTAACCCAACAGTTAATTCTGCTGAAGAATGTACATCAAAGATTAATTGGCCAAACAAAGCTGTATTAAGAGCTTCATACTTACTGTTAAAAGTTGTGTTAAGTGCTGATTCGTAGAGATAAATAGGATCTTTGTAGACTCCTAAATTGATAGCACTAAGTTCTTCCTCTAAGTTGAGAATATAGATTCCTAGCAACCATTTACCCTTATCATTAAAAAATCTAGCGTTTTCGGTTGAGATAAACCTGAATTCCTGAGAAAACGTTGTTCGTTTTCTTTCATTGATAGTTACATAATCATAGGTATAAGGTGACCAAGCATTTTGATTTCCCCAATCTGCGTCAAAAGAAAATTGCATATCTGATTTGGCTAGTGAAGTTATTGCATGTAATACAAATAACTCATTTCGCTCTGAATTTACTTTTAGAGAGGTTCCTATGCTCTGCTGAGCATCCTTACCTGGTTTATCGGATAAGGTGGTAAAACTATTATCAATGGCAAACGCATCATAGCCATCATTAATATCTATATACATAGCTGATAAACGAAAAAACAAGTCTTTTGAATTCTCCCAATCTAACTTTCCACGTAGAGTTGTTTCTTTTCTATAATTTGTATTTGATCGTCCAAGATAAGAATTCTTGCGAAAGCCGTTACTTTCATGATGATGAATACTAGCCTTATACCTCAAAGTATCTAGCCCGGGATAAGCATCACTAATTGCGATTCCTCCTGCAAATTCGCCATCTTGCCCAATTCTTAAATTTAATTTACCGGTAAATTCATCAGTTGGGTTGGTGCTATTCATATATATAAGTCCTGCTATAGCATTTGCTCCATAGCGACCGCTTTGAGGTCCTCGTAATACTTCTATCTGACTAATATCAAACAATGTCGCAACCGCCCCTATTCCGCTAAAATCAATATCATCAATTAAAAAACCAACTGATGGATTAGGCGCGCCTTCATACTGCTCTAGTTCACCAACACCTCTAATTTGGAAATAACGAGGACGATTACCATCGCCTGACCAATTTAGATTTGGAATGGTATAAATTAATTCTTGAAAATGCTGAGTCGCAATTTTTTTGATCTCATTTTGATCAATGATTGAAATGCTTTTAGGAAGATCAGAATTCTTGCGTTCAAGAAAATCTGCGGTAACAACCACTTCATCAATTATCTCATTTGCAGAAGATATAGAGAGAGAATAAATTAAACAAACTGTTATAAAGATTCCGCGTATCGCAAAAAAAAATAATGACATTGCTTTTCTCTTCCTACGCCGGTATTAACCGGTTCAGGTTCTAAGGGTTCCCTGCAAAAAGCCAGAATGCTGGCTTCATAGATCTCAGGTCAATTGACCACCCCTGATGTTTTGGTATACAAATACGAAATTAATTTTGTATAACCGTTATTTTTCCAAACGTTTTATGAGGCTTGATGTGTCAAAACGTTTTCCACCGATATCTTCTACTTCTTGATAATATTTATCAACTAATTCTGTTATATCGAGCTTTGCTCCGATTTTCTTTGATTCATCAATAGTAATTTTCAAATCCTTTCTCATCCATTCAACGGCAAAGCCAAAGTCAAATTTGTCATCAACCATTGTTTTCCAACGATTTTCCATCTGCCATGATTGTGCAGCTCCTTTGGAGATAGCATCAATTACTGCGGCAATATCTAAATTAGCCCTTTTGGCAAAGTGCAATCCTTCTGACAATCCTTGCAATACACCCGCAATACATATCTGATTCACCATTTTTGCCCTCTGCCCGCTACCTACCTTTCCAATAAGGGTGCAAGCTTTTGCATAACAATTCATAACTGGTAAAACAAATTCATATACTTCAATATCACCACCAACCATAATAGTTAATTGTCCTGACTCTGCTCCTGCTTGCCCTCCAGAAAGAGGTGCATCAAGAAAATTAGCTCCATTTTCTTCTGCTGCGGAATAAACCTCGCAAGCAACTGTAGCTGATGCGGTGGTATGATCAACAATGGTTGCACCTTTCGAGGTTCCTTGAAGAATCCCATTCTTAGCTAAAATGACTTCGCGAACATCATCATCATTACCCACACAACAAAAAATGATTTCTGCATTCAGCGAAGCCTCATTGGGTGTAGACGCAAAAACTCCCTGATACATTGAACACCATTTTTTAGCTTTGCTTTCAGTGCGATTGTATACAGTAACTTCATGACCAGCTTGAGCTAAAAAACCCGCCATGGGAAATCCCATAACTCCTAGACCGACAAAACCAATTTTCATAGTTTATTTTCCTTTAAAAACAGGCTCTCTTTTTTGAAGAAATGCAGTAACTCCTTCTCTAAAGTCATCACTATTCCCAAGTTCTTGTTGTATTTTTGCTTCCATATCAAACGTCTCGCTCCATGATCGATGTGACGCATATCTCATAACTTTTTTAGTTGCTGACACAGAGAGAGGTGCTCTTTTAGCTAATCGTTTTGCCCAATCCACACTTTCATTTAGTAAATCATCAGAAGGCACCATTTTATTCGCTAAACCAAGATCAACGCATCGGGAAGCTGAAACTCGTTCTGATTCAATACTGAGCTGAAAGGCTCTCTGATAGCCAAGTTGATGAACAAGATACCAATTCATTCCGCCATCTGGAATTAAAGAAATAGTAGTAAATGGTGACAACATAAAAGCATTATCAGCCATAATAATGAGATCACAGGTTAGCGCAAAGGATAATCCGATACCAGAAGCTGAACCATTAATTGCTGCAATAAATGGTTGCTGTGCATTTATAATACAGTCAAATATTGGCCTAAACTCATTTAGCAAAATATCATAAAGGGATTTGTTAGCAGCTCCTCCATCTTTCAAATCAGCACCAGCACTAAATAACTGCCCTTCTCCTGTCAACACAATAGTTCGTAATGAATCATCATTTGTCGATAATTGGCAAACTTCCAACAATTCGTGCCGAAGCCTTGCGTTGAATGAATTCATAGATTCGGGTCTATTTATTGTGATAATGCCAACCGACCCATCTTGCTCATACTTTACGGTTTTAAAATCATTCACTTCTTACTCCAATATAAAAAATAATCAAAAAAAATCTTTTGATTTAGCAGTTCACCTTCTTGCCCTACGTAAGATTGATAAATATACATCTGGTTCAGGACGAACACGATAATTATTTGTTTGATCTGTAAATACAATCGTATTTTGTGCGTTAGTTACGATAAGCGTTGGCATCAAGGAATCCGATCCATATTTCTTCACCAGTCCGAAAGGTACGCCATTTTTAAGGGCAATCTCTAGATATTCAGCAATCGTACCATTGTGATCAACAAAAAAATTAAAAGGAATAGAATATTTTAAAGCGAGATCTTTTGTTAATTCTATTGATTGCGAACTAATTAAATTTACTACTATGTTGAGATCATTAAGTTCTTGAGATCGCTTGTACAATTCATCAATCTGAGCTAAGCATGATGAACTCCAATTGCCACAGTAAAAAATAAATATTGAAGACCTTCCATAGGATGAGGATGACTGGAATAAATTTCCTTCAAGATCGGTAAATTCAATATCTGGAAATTTACTTCCCACACTCAAGCGAATATTTTCATGGCGTCCATAACGAGAGTACCAAAAAATATATATCATCAATAATAATGAACCAAAACAGGATACCGTTAAAGGAAAAGAACTTTGAATTCCCTCATAATATTTATGCCACATAGAAATAAATGTTCCCGCAAACGATGCCAAAAGGAGTAAAGGTAGATTTTCTGACGTTCTTACACGTTTAAAAATCACAAAAATGGTCAAAAAAACTGGAAATGGTAGACATGACAACAATGGGGCAATTAAGGCCAAAAAATGGCCTTCAATGGCAAACAATAAAAATATTGATATAGATAATAAAACCGCTGATAAGACAAATGCTGGGATAATAAATATAGATTTAAGTCTAGTATTTTTCATTACTTAATAATATATAAGAATAGACAGTAAATAATTTTAATAAGTAAGCTTTAAATTCATCTGTTTTTTTCGTTCTTTAAGTGCTTTCTCTTTCTTTTGGTACTCATTTGGAGGGCTTTCATCTCTTAATTTTTTTGCGAAAGTTTTAAGTTCTTTTATCTTTTTTTCTGGGCACCAGACTCTTAAGAGACTATATCCTCGTAATCTTTGTCGTTCTTTATAATTTTTTTGATTGCTATAATTAGTCATTAGTATATCCAGTTTTATTTATTTCCTCAGGCACTAGGATACGATAGATTAGTATATTTTTGTGAAGATTTTAACTGGAAGTCAATGTTTATTGGCTTTTTATTATTTTTTAAAAACACTTCTCTTTCTCGGGAATCATATTATTGAGTCAAGAAATCTTGCTGACCTATTTTCAATTGCTGATGCTACAGCCTCCATTTGATTTGGTTGTGACATGACTTGAATCTGTAATTCTGCTTCACGTCTTAAAGATTCTTTTTCAGAATCATGCCACGAGCTATAAAAAAGTTTTTTTATAGCTCTTATGGCATCGGGTGATTTTTCTGCGATGGTTTTAGCTAATGCACGGGACGACTCTAATGGATCCTTTTTTAATGCAGTTACGAGTTCTAATGCTATTGCCTCAGATCCATCAAAAACCTTTCCTGTTATAGCCAATTCAAGAGCTTTATCAATAGAAGTTAAATATGGAATGGTATTTGTAATTGACATATCGGGAATAATTCCCCACTTTATTTCCATAATAGAAAACTGTGTATCATCTCTTGCGTAACGAATATCTGTACCAAGTGCAATTTGAAATCCCCCTCCAAAAACTGCTCCATGCAATGCAGCAATAACCGGAACAGGAATCTCACGCCAGACATAAGCAGCACTTTGATAAAAGTTTGCAATTGACCCTTTTCTAGGTTGCATTCTATTTTCACTAGCTTCGTTAATACCCTTTCCGCCAAAAGAAGTAATATCAATTCCAGCACAAAAACTATTGCCAGCCCCATTCAAAATAACAGCACGTAATGAATTATCTTTTACTAAATCTTCACCTACGGAGATAATCGCCTCAAACATATCGCTGTCTAAAGCATTATGCTTATCTGGTCGATTTAATGTTACTTCAGCTATATGATTTGCAATGTTAATTGTTACACGATCTGACATATATACCTCTCTCCAAAATTCTGGTGATGAATGTGTTCATATTTTTAAATGATTCTATGAAAGAAATCATCAATTTACACAAAATTCCCTAATTAAGCCGAAGTGCATAACTCCATCCAATCTCTGCAAGAGGCGCAACAGCTCTACTAACAACTCTAGCATGAGAACTCGAAGCAGTTCCATCTCTAACTCGTCCTGCAATACCTTGTAGAATTGCAGCAATACGAAAAAAATTATACGCTGAATAAAAATCCCTATTAGAAATTCCATTCGTTCTGCCTGTCCGAGAACAATATTGATCAACATATTCATCTTCAGAAGGAATACCCAAGGATTTAAGATCTTTTCCATGAAACCCTGTAGAACCAATACCTAGATCTGGCATCTGCCATGAGAGTAAATTATATGTAAAATCGCCTATTGGATGCCCAATAGTTGAAAGTTCCCAGTCCAAAACTGCTATTACACGAGATTCTGTAGGATGAATAATCAAATTATCAAGTTTGTAATCGCCATGGACAACACTTGAGGACTCATCATGAGGAACGTTCTTAGGCAACCAAACCATAAGTTTTTCCATTGCCTCAATTTTCTCGATTTCGGAGGCCCTATATTGACGAGACCATCGAGAAATTTGTCGTTCAAAATAATTACCCGTTTTACCATAATTTGAAAGGCCAATTTTTTTGTAGTCGAAATTATGCAATTGAGCAATAGTTTTGTTTGCATGATCATAAATGGCTTTTCTTTCTTCTGGCTGACAATTGGGTAAATCATTATCCCAAAAAATACGCCCTTCAATATATTCCATTACATAAAACATAGTGCCAATTACTGCCTCGTCTTCACATAGAATATATGGACGCGGTACAGGGTAATGAGCAGCATATAATGCGCTAATAACCTTAAATTCTCTATCTACCGCATGAGCAGAACTCAGTAGTTTTCCAGGAGGTTTACGGCGTAATACATAGCTAGTATCTGGTGTTTCAATAAAATATGTCGGATTTGATTGGCCGCCTTTAAACTGATGAACAGATATTGGTCCTTTATAATCATCCATATGTGATGATAAATATTCACCCAATCGATCATAATCGAACTGAAGTGATTCTCTAACCTCTTGAATTCCTCCAAATTGTGATCGTCGTTTACTCATCGTTAGGAAGTACCGGTTAATAGTTTAATCAAGAAAAAAATCTGGCATTAATTCTTTTTTTGGATTAATCGCATACGATGCTAGATCGGCAATACCTTCTTGCTGAAGAACTTCTTCGTCAATACAAAATCTTCCAGAAAACTCAGTACTTGGCTTAGTTAAAATATAATGTGCCGCATCAGCCATAATTTCCGGTTTACGTGTATGTTGAATCATCTCATCCCCGCCTAATAAATTTTTCACTGCGGCTGTGGCTATCGCTGTCTTAGGCCATAAAGCATTCACAGCTATGCCCTTTTTCTTGAACTCCTCAGCCATACCTAATACACACATACTCATTCCATATTTAGCGATCGTATAAGCGCAATGAGCTGCGAACCACTTCGGAACCATATTTAAAGGAGGTGATAAATTAAGAATATGTGGATTATCAGCTTCAAGTAGAAATGGAATACAAGTTTTTGAAACAAGGTAAGTTCCACGCGTATTAACTTGCTGCATAAGATCATATCGACGCATCTTTGTTTGTGTGGTTGAAGTTAGTGAAATAGCGCTTGCATTATTAATGCAAATATCCACCCCTCCAAATTCTTTTACTCCAGCATCTACTGCCGATTCTACTTGCTCTTCAAATCTAATATCACACATTACAGGAAGCGCGCTACCTCCAGCTTCAATGATTTCTTCTGCAGCAGAATAGATTGTTCCAGGGAGCTTAGGATGTACCTCTGTTGTCTTTGCTGCAATAATTATGTTAGCACCGTCTCTGGCTGCTCGTTTTGCTATAGCAAGACCAATACCACGACTAGCTCCGGTTATGAAAAGTGTTTTCCCATTTAAATTTTCCATTGATAAATTCCTTTGTTATAAATTTCTATTTAACAGTCTAAATTCATTTGTTTTTTTTCTCATCTTTGTCGATTTCTGACCACACATCTTCTATGTACACTCTTATCTTAAGAGCCTCTTCCCAACGGTTGGATAATTCTTCTTGGTTTTTATCAGTAATGGCGTAAGGTCTAGGACCTAACTCACATAAAAATACTAACTCCGCTTGATCATGGTTTCTTTCTCGCCACAGGGTTATACCTTCTCTCCACCAATCTTGAAACTGATCCACCCATTCTTGATGTTGCGGAAAATCAATTGCTATCTGGATCTGCTCTCTATTTGCCACTCTTCCCTGAAAACAATCTGATCTCTCAAGAATCTTGTGTATAAATTTTCTATCTCTCTCTACCAACGGCAATCGAAGTTCGCGATCAACCACAAAATGCGAAAGATCAGCACATAGACGCATCTCGGGAATAAGATCAATTAATTGCAGTGTAAAATAAAGATCATTCAATAAACTGTCTCTATGAGTTTCAAAAAGAAGAGGGATATTCAAATCATCTGCTTCCTGCATCCATTGAGTTACATTGGTTACTGCATCCTGAGGTTGTATAGGCATAACACCACTAATTACGTTCACCATACAAGCATTTAAATCTTTAGAAAATTCGAGCATCGGGAGAAGGTGTTCTGGTTTTGAAGGAAAAACGTTAACCATGCAGCCTAAATTAAACTCCTCAAACAGTGCTTTGGTTTTTCTAAATTCATCAAGCTCATGAATGCCTAGATCGAGACATACCCCATCAAAACCAGCTCTGCTTATTTTTTGGAAATTTTCTCTTATCGGTAGTTCTGGTTTATTAGGAATGCGTTGCTCCATAGCCCAAAGTGACTGATAAAATTTAAGATTTTGCATATCACATGCCTAAGATTTTAAAAGGACGTGAGAAAAGACGCGGCGTTTCCGCCGCTGGTTTCAGCTTTCCTAGCAGCTATCAAGTATTCTTTTCCGCTAGGAGCATACTCATATTCGCCATGGTTAAAGGCGATTCTTGTTACACGATTTTTGTGAAATATCTTTAATTGGGGCGCAAAAGGTATTACATTTTCTGGGCTATCGCCAAACAGTTCTCGATGTTTTTTTGGTAAACGATACCATGGAGTGGTCATATCATAATGATGGGCATTATGAAAACCAAAATTCAAAGTTAACCAATTAACTACTTCTAAATCAAAAGAATGGGGATTACTAAATGTATGCTCCTGTTCCCAAATATATTGTCCTTTTCTTGGGGGTGTTTTACTACTAAAAAGGGTTAAATTATATCCGTAATCGTGCTGAATTGAGTCCATAAAACGTAAAACAGTCAATAACAATATATAAGAAAAAGTATAAAAAATTGCAACTTTTGGGAAAAAAATCATTAACAGTACGAATAAGGAAAATCGTATTATAATTACCGCAATATTTCTTGAGCGTTGGTTCCTTCTTTGAGGAATAATAAACGAAGAAAACATCATAATAAAATGCATAATAAATTCATGGGCTGGTATGTAAAACCATTCAAGAATTTTGGTTAATTTAAATATTTTTGGGTTACCTTTAAAAAAGGCTTCATAGTCAAACCAAACGACGTCATCATTATCAACATGGTGTCTAAAGTGCTTATACCGCATGTCTTCATATGTTCCATAAGAAGAACCACAAATCCAACTCAAAAAACGTCCAAGATGGGTATTAAATCGAATTTTTTTAAAAACTAAGTTGTGACCACATTCATGAACTAAGTAAGCTGCAATTATCATTGCATGAGCTAACAGCAGAGACGAGAGGAAATTAATATAAATATTTACATTAAATAGGCCTATAAAACCAAATATATACCCACAAAGCGCATACAGGAACGCTCCTCCGTTATAAATAATTCCCTCTGGCTCTTTAAAAAGTTTATAAAATGTTCTCATCATTTAGAAGATAAATTCTGTTATAAATTAAGCCAAATAATCTCAGATAATACTGAATAACTATATAACGTTTAAATAATGAAAGACATCTTAACTATCTAGAAAACATAATAAAGCTGTTTATAATTTTTTTTAGCAGTTAAAAGAAAAAACTTAATGATAGTGATATATAATTAGTCTGGCCAACAAGGGTAGCTCCAAGTGAAACTTATCGCTGCAATTGTCAAGCTTTATCGCCTTACTGAAATCTGAAATGCTATAAGATGATCGAATAGAGAGAGCAATAATATGATGCAGAAAAAAAAGTATCTTTTTTTGATTGTTATATTACTATCCATGGCTTTTCCCACTTTTGCTGCAACCAAGCAAGAAAATAGAGTTAATGATGCAATGGATGTAATTGTTGATCTGATTAAAATACCAGAGCAATCAATCCCACCAATTCTACTCTCAAAAGCATATGCAGTTGCGGTCATTCCAAATGTAACCAAAATAGGGTTACTCATAGGAGGTCACTCTGGAAAGGGAGTGATAGTTGTTAGGCAACAAGACAATTCCTGGAGCAACCCAGCATTTATATCACTTTATGGAATCAGCTTAGGTATTCAACTTGGTGCGCAATCAATCGATACAATACTTGTATTTAAATCTCCTAAAGGAGTAACTGAACTTGCAAACGGAAAACTTACTCTTGGAGCTGATGTATCAATTACTATCGGTCCTATCGGCAGGCGAACAGCAGCATCGACAGATATAAATTTTCTTTCTGAAGTATATTCTTACTCTAAAACTAGAGGGCTATTTGCTGGCTTGTCTTTTGAAGGTTCAAACATAACAATGGATAGAAAAAGTAACAGTGTTTATTATGGTTCATCAAGTATGACGCCAGAATTAATCTTTTCTAGTAGTGGAAATATTGCTCCTGCCTCAGCAAATAATTTTGTCCAAATTCTAACGTCACAAACCCACCAACTACCTATAGCTCCTAAAGTTGATGATAACTAAGGCTGTTCTTAGAAAAAATTCTCAATAAGAAACTTAACTGGGAACAGTGCCCTCTATATAACAATCGGACAACGTAAATGAAAAAATCAAATCAATTTAATTTGCTTATTCAGAAACGTTTTTCACCGTATTTCTTCACTCAATTCCTTGGTGCTTTTAATGACAATGTGTTTCGCAACGGATTAGTTATTTTGCTTACGTTCCATGGAGCTAATATTGCAGGCATGAATGCAAGCCAATTGGCAAATGTTGCTGGAGCGCTCTTCATTTTGCCTTATTTCCTTTTTTCCGCCACTGCAGGGCAAATCACTGACAAATATGAAAAATCAAACTTAATCAGAAAAATCAAAATTTTTGAAATCATTTTAATGGTAATGGCGGCTTATGCTCTCACGATGAAATATTATGCAGGCCTTCTGTTTATTTTGTTCTTTATGGGATTTCAATCAGCCTTATTTAGTCCTGCCAAATATTCATATATACCTCAACATCTCAGTAAGAATGAATTAATAGGCGGTAATGCGCTTGTAGAGTCAGGTACCTATATTGCAATAATCTTAGGACTGATGGTCGGTGGCATTGCTGTATCAATGAATTATGAAAACAACATCATCTTGTCAGCGTGTTTGCTCTGTCTTGCAACTTTTGGCTATATCACAAGTAAAGGCATTCCAAAAACTGAATCTGTTGATCCCACGCTAAAAATTAACTGGAATATTTTCACAGAGACTTCTCGCATTATCGGATTTGCCAAAAGAGATCAAGGAGTAATGTATGCAATTATTGGTATTTCCTGGTTTTGGTTTTATGGGTCGGCTATAACATTACAAATTCCAGCTTATACACTTAATATTATTAATGGGAATGAAGTAATAACAACTACCCTTTTAGCTACTTTTGCTATCGGAATTGGTATAGGTTCCTTGTTATGTGAAAAATTGTCTGGTTACCGAATAGAAATCGGTCTTGTTCCCCTTGGCTCAATTGGTCTAACCCTTTTCTCTGCTGATCTTTACTTTGCTAAACCCATAGCTAATATTTTAGAAATATCCCTCATAAACGAATTCTTATCTGCTCGAGAACACCTACGAATCCTTTTCGATCTTACGATGATCGGGTTATTTGGAGGTTTATATAGCGTTCCACTTTATGCCATGATACAAGAACGTGCTGAACGTAAAAAAATATCAAGAATTATTGCTGCAAATAATATTTTAAATGCAATTTTTATGGTAAGTGCTTCTCTATTTGCAATCATTACTCTGAGCTCTGGAATGTCTATACCACAATTCTTTTTGATATTAGCAGGGCTTAATGGAATAGTATCGATTTATATATATTGTAGATATCCTGCATTTTTTGTTCGTTTTTTAAAGTGGATTTTTAGAAAATAAGACGACTAATAAGAAAAGATGATCATGAGTGTTCCAAAAATCATATATACGATTACTGATGAAGCCCCTGCGCTAGCTACCTATTCATTCTTGCCTATTATAAAAATTTTTTCCAAATCCGCTAATATCTCTATAGAAACCAGAGATATTTCCCTATCAGGCAGAATTCTTGCTAATTTTCCAGAAAATCTAGATGAAGGCCAAAAACGTCATGATGATCTTAAAGAATTAGGAAAACTAACCAAGAAACCTGAAGCAAATATCATTAAGCTTCCAAA
>CERL01046641.1_pt1 | contig 19635 bp, 15 predicted proteins | sample 530811 | NCBI WGS metagenome assembly CERL01 (sample SAMEA2620995, study PRJEB7988) | marine metagenome | isolation source: saline water (ENVO:00002010), including
CCTTCTTTATCTCTAAAATACTCGGCAACTGTTAATCCTGTTAATCCAACTCGTGCTCGCGCCCCAGGAGGTTCGTTCATTTGTCCATAAACTAATGCTGCCTTAGACCCTTTTCCATCTGGCTTAATTACTCCGGACTCTATCATTTCATGATATAAATCATTCCCTTCTCTGGTTCTTTCGCCGACTCCAGCAAATACAGAGAAGCCTCCGTGAGCTTTAGCAATGTTGTTAATTAATTCCATTATGATAACTGTTTTTCCTACACCAGCGCCACCAAACAGTCCTATCTTTCCTCCTTTAGAGTATGGAGCTAATAAATCAACAACTTTTATGCCTGTAACTAATATTTCTGTTTCTGTTGATTGGTCAGTAAATACTGGAGCTGGTCTATGAATCTCCCAACGTTCCTTTGAAGATATTTTTCCTTTTTGATCAATTGGCTCGCCCACGACATTCATAATTCTTCCTAAAGTTTCTGGACCAACGGGAATTGTTATTGGCGATCCGGTATCTTTCGCTGTATCGCCCCTTTTTAAACCTTCAGTACTATCCATTGCAATAGTTCTAACGCTACTCTCTCCTAAATGTTGCGCAACTTCTAGTATAAGTTTGCTTCCGCTATTATTTACTTCTAAAGCTGTTAAAATTTTTGGTAAATGTCCTTCGAATTGAACATCAACTACTGCTCCTATTATTTGTGTAATTTTTCCAATTTTTGACATAAGTTATAAACTTTCTGCTCCCGAAATAATTTCAATTAATTCTTTAGTAATTGCCGCTTGTCTGCTTCTATTATAGTTAATAGTTAATTGATCAACTAAGTCACCCGCATTTCTTGTGGCGCTATCCATTGCCGTCATTCTTGAGCCTTGCTCACTTGCGGCATTTTCTAAAAAAGCTTTGAAAATTTGAGTTGATATGTTGCGAGGAAGTAAATCATTCAATATTTCATCTTCTTCTGGCTCGAACTCATAAAAACTTTCGGATTTTTTTTCTTCAACCTTTGCTGGACTTTCAATTGGTATAATTTGTTGAGCTTGGGGAATTTGAGTTATAATATTTTTAAATTTATTATAAAATATAGCACAGACATCAAACTGGGAATCGTTGAATAGCTTGATTATTTTCGCAGCAACATCTTCGGCTTCTTTATATGTAAGCTTTTTAACATTTTTATAGTTTATTTTCTCTATTATGTATTGACCATATGCTCTTTTTAATTGGTCATAACCTTTTGATCCGACTGTAAAAATTTTAAGCGTTTTTCCTTCTTTTAAAATATTCTCAAAATAGCTTTTAGCTTTTCTACATATATTGGTATTAAATCCCCCACAAAGACCTCGATCGGCAGTAATAACAACACACAGATGTACATTAGTTTTTCCAGTTCCAACCAAAAACTTGGAGGCGCTATCTTTGTCAGTAATAGCATTGCTTAAATTTAAAATTATATTATTCATCTTCTCAGAGAATGGTCTTCCTTTCTCAGCATTTTCTTGTGCTTTTCTCAATTTCGCAGATGCTACCATTTTCATGGCTTTTGTTATTTTTTGTGTTGATTTAACACTTGAAATTCTTTTTTTTAAATCGTCTAAACTTGGCATAAATCTTATTTGTTAGTTTTCTTAAATTCTTCTATGGCTAACTTTAGCTTTTTCTCGGTTTCTTCGTCTAATTTTCCAGTACTATTTATTGTGTCTATTATTTCTGGATTTGATGATTTGATTAACTCATAAACATTTTTTTCAAAATCTTTAATTTTAGATAACTCAACATCATCTAAAAAACCTTTTACACCAGAAAAAACAGCTATTACTTGTTCTCCAACTGTCATAGGAGAATATTGATTTTGTTTTAATAATTCGGTTAGCTTTGATCCTCTATTTAAAAGTTTTTGTGTCGCTACATCAAGATCCGAACCAAATTGAGCGAAAGCAGCCATTTCTCTATATTGAGCTAATTCCAATTTTATTGAACCTGCTACCTTTTTCATGGCTTTTGTTTGAGCTGCTGACCCAACTCTTGAAACTGACAAACCAACGTTAACGGCTGGTCTTATTCCTTGATTAAATAGTTCGGTTTCTAAAAAAATCTGACCATCGGTAATTGAAATAACGTTTGTGGGTATGAAAGCCGAAACATCTCCGGCTTGCGTTTCTATTATTGGTAATGCTGTTAGAGAACCACCTCCATTTTTATCACTCAATTTAGCTGCTCTCTCTAATAATCTGCTATGTAAATAGAAAACATCTCCAGGATAAGCTTCTCTTCCCGGAGGTCTTCTTAACAAAAGTGACATTTGTCTATAGGCAACAGCCTGTTTAGATAAATCATCATAAACAATTAAAGCGTGCATCCCATTATCTCTGAAGTACTCACCTAAAGTACATCCTGTGTATGGAGCTAAAAATTGTAATGGCGCAGCATCTGATGCTGTGGCCGCAACAACAGTTGTATATTCCATTGCTCCCGCATCCTCTAGAGTTTTAACAATTTGAGCCACCGAAGATCTTTTCTGACCAACTGCAACATATATGCAATATAATTTATCTTTTTCATTATTAGATTTGTTTATCTCTTTTTGATTAATAATTGTGTCAATAGCAACTGCAGTTTTCCCAGTTTGTCTATCTCCAATAATTAATTCTCTCTGACCCCTGCCAATTGGAATTAAGCTATCAATTGCCTTTAAACCTGTTTGCATAGGTTCACTAACCGATTGACGAGGTATTATACCGGGTGCTTTAACTTCAACCCTTTGCCTTTTTAATTTTTTATTTAATGGTCCTTTTCCATCAATAGGATTTCCCAAACCATCAACCACTCTACCTAAAATCTCTTTTCCAACTGGAACATCAACGATTGATCCTGTTCTTTTTACGATATCTCCCTCTTTAATATTTCTATCTTCTCCAAATATTACGACTCCCACATTGTCACTCTCAAGATTAAGTGCCATTCCTTTTGAACCATCTTTAAATTCAACCATTTCTCCAGCCTGAACATTGTCCAATCCATATATTCTAGCAATACCATCTCCGACTGAAAGTACTTGGCCAACTTCAGTTACCTCAGCCTTGTCACCAAAACTTTTAATTTGCTCCTTTATTATTTTTGTTATTTCTGAAGGATTTATTTCCATGCCTTTAACTCCTCATAGTCTCTTTAAGTCTTCTTAATTTTCCCTTTAAAGAAGTGTCTACCATGACACTTCCTATCTGAACTATTAATCCTCCAAGAAGCGAAGGATCATACTTATACTTAAATATTATTTTTGATTTCAAACTTGTCGCAAGTTCTTTTTTAAAATCATCTAATTCTTTACCCAAAAGTTCTTTAGAAGAAATTAGGTTTGCTTTTATTTCTCCTTTTTTATTTATCTTCAAATCCTCAAAGCTATCTAAAATTTTTTCAATAAAAAATAATCTTCTCTTATTTGCAATAAGTTCTATGAAATTTTGAAAAAGTTTAGAAAAATCAGAAATTTGAAGAATTTTTTTTATACTTGTTGCTTGTTCTTTTTTTCCAATCAAGGGGTTTTTAACTAAAAAATTTATATCATGATTTTTGTTTATAAGCTTTCTAAATTCTTCAGCTTCTTTTTCGATTCTGTCCAGTTGCGACTCTTCTTGAGCTAACTCGAAGAGAGCTAAAGCATACCTGTTAGAGGCAGAGGTAGAAAATTTTTGATTAGAGCTCAATTTGTTCCTGTTTCAATTAAGTGAATATTGCAAATTTGATTTCGTATCATAACCTAGTAATCCCTTCAAGTGCGTCTAAATGTAAAAATTAATTATTTTTTGCCATTAATTGAAATTTAATGGATCAACATCAACCGCAAGTTTTATTCTTGATGGAATTTTTAACTTTTTAAGTATTGGCCATATAGATTTTTGCGCCAGTCTGTTTTTAGAACATCTAATAAGCAATCTAGATCTAAATTTATTTTTAATTTTAAATATAGGCGCATCAACAGGTCCTAATAGTTCTATATTTTTAACTTTTGATATTATTCTTTTTATCAATAGAGAAAAATTAGTAGATTCTTCTTTTTTTGATGAAGAAATAATTAGAGATATAAATCTACAAAAAGGGGGTAAATTTTTTTCTTTTCTTATAATAATTTCTTGCTCCAAAAATTTATGAGGATCATGTTCTGATATAGTTTTTAAAATATGGTCATCAGATACAAAAGTTTGAAAAAAAATACTTGCTTCGGAACCTTCTCTGCCAGCTCTTCCAACGAGTTGATGATATAACTGAACATTTTTTTCTGAGTTACGCAAATCAAAGCCATGTGAGTTTAGATCTGGATCTACCACAACTATGCAATTAAGTTTGGGGAAATGAAAACCTTTAGATATAAGCTGAGTCCCAACTAAAATATCAATTTCTCTATTTTCTATTTTTGATGCAAATTGAGTATTTTTAGCTTTATTTTTTAAAGTATCACTTGAATATATTCCTATATTTTTATTTGGAAAAATTTCTTTTACTTCTTCATATATTCTTTCAACTCCAGGACCACAAAATACATAATCATTTTTTTGATCCATAATATTTATATTTTTTTTGAAACCACAATAGTGACATAAGGCATTTCCAGACATTTTGTGAAAATTTAAGTTGACCGAACATCGTGGGCAACTAAATACTTTGTTTAGCTTGAGATCAAATATAGAAGGAGAAAAACCTCTTCTATTTAAAAAAAAAAGAACTTGATCTTTTCTATCTAAAAATTTTTTTACTTCATTTATAACGTGAGGCGAAATCCATTTATTTTTATTGGGTCGCTCCTTTTTCAAATCAATAATATGAAATTTTGGAAATGAAGCATCTTTATATCTTTTTTTAATTCTAGTAATTTTATATTTTTTATTTTTTATATTATTATAAGTCTCTACTGATGGAATAGATGTAACAAGATGAATCGGGATACTTTCGGTAGACGCTCTTAGGACAGCCATGTCTCTTGCGTGATATGAAATTCCCTCATTCTGTTTGTAGGATCCATCATGTTCTTCATCTACTATGATAAGTCCCAATTTAAAAAAGGGTAAAAATAGAGCAGATCTAGCACCAATTAATATTTTTATTTTATTATTCATTATTCCGTTTAATAAAATTTTTTTATTTTTTGCAGTTATTTTTGAGTGCCAAATAGCAGCCTCTGATTTAAAGCACTCTTCAAATCTTAATTTGAATTGACTAGTTAAAGCAATCTCCGGAAGTAGTATTAATGTTTGTTGATTTTTTTTTAAAATATCTTTTATTCTTTCAAAATAAACAATGGTTTTCCCGGAGCCGGTTACTCCTTGTAATACGGTCACGTTATAATTCGATTTATTTTTTTTGAGTTCCGAAAGACTTTTTTTTTGCTCATTATTGAGAAAAAAAAAATTTAATTTTTTTGGTATTTTATACCTAGAAAATAAATTATCATCTATATTTTCAATGCTAAGATGATTTGTGAGACAAAGCTTTAATGTTAGCCCTAAAGGAACCATGTTATATTTTGAAAACCAATCTATAAAATTTATTAAATTTTTACTAATCGGTGGTAAATTAATTTTTTTTTCTATTTTTTTTATTTTAAATTTTTTTTCTGTTCTTTCTGCTGTATGCCAAACTATTCCTATTTCTTTTTTACTCCCAAATGGAACCTTAACTAGATCGCCAGTATTTAATTTGATTTTTTGACTATTTTCATATGTAAAAGGATGGTCAAATATTTTGGGTAAAAGAATCGGTATTTCCATTCACTAATATTATATAATTTAAGTAAAATTAGAAATGTATAGCTCTTTTATCAACAGCAAGAGCAGCTTCCTTTATAGCCTCAGAATAGGTTGGATGGGCATGACATGTTCTTGCAATATCTTCTGAGCTTGCTCCAAATTCCATCGCTATCGCTATTTCTCCAATTAAATCTCCAACGTTAGGCCCGATCATATGCACACCTAAAATCTTGTCTGTTTTATCTTCTACTAAAATTTTAACAAATCCTTCTGCATTTTCATTAACCTTGGCCCTTGGATTGGCAAGAAATGGGAATTTTCCAATTTTATACTTCACTCCTTTTTTTAACAATTCGCCTTCCGTTTTTCCAACTGTAGCAACTTCTGGCGAGGTATAGATTACACCAGGTATTACATTATAATTTACGTGGCCTGCTTGGCCGGAAATAATTTCGGCAACAGCAATTCCTTCTTCTTCTGCCTTGTGAGCAAGCATTGGACCTTCGATTACATCACCAATGGCATAAATATTTTTTTTGGAAGTTCTAAAATTCTTATCAACTTTCACTTTATCATTTTTATCACACATAATTCCTAATTTATCCAAATTAAGCTCTTTTGTATTTGGCTTTCTTCCAACAGCTACAAGGACTTTATCGCACTCAACTCTCTTTCTTTTTTTCGTTGAAACATTTGTGAAATCAACTACTGCTTTGCCCCCTATAGCTTTTACATTTGTGACTTCTGAATTAAGTTTAAATTCTATACCTTGTTTAGTTAAAATTTTTAAAAATTCTTTCGATATATCTTGATCCATTCCAGGAACTATGTGATCTAAAAATTCTATAACTGTTATATTTGAGCCAAGTCTTTTCCAAATTGAACCCATTTCAAGTCCAATGTATCCTCCACCTATAATTATTAGATTTTTTGGAACCTTACTGAAACTCAAAGCTCCTGTGGAAGAAACAATAATTTTTTCATCTATATCAATTTTTGGTAAAAAAGACGGTTTAGAACCTGTGCTTATTACAATATTTTTTGAATTATAATCAATTTTTTTTCCATTATTTTCAACTGAAACTTTGTTGGCAGAAAGAATGGATCCTGTGCCTTTGAGATAGGTAACTTTATTTTTCTTAAAAAGAAATTCCACACCCTTGGTAAGGATAGAAACAGATTCTTCCTTCCTCATCATCATTTTTTTTAAATTTAACTTTACATTCTCAACTTCAATACCTAACCCATTATAATGTTTCAAAACACTATGATAATTTTCAGATAAATTTAAAAGACTCTTTGAAGGAATACATCCCACATTTAGACAAGTTCCTCCTAATGTCCCTCGAGACTCGACGCAAGCAGTCTTTAAGCCCAATTGAGCCGATCTTATTGCACAAACGTAACCTCCGGGACCGCCTCCTATTACAATGACATCAAAATTATTATCCATTTATAAATCTAAAAATAACCTTCTTGGCTCTTCAAGATAATCTTTAACACATTTTAAAAATGAAACAGCTTCTTTTCCGTCTATTATTCTGTGGTCATAGGATAAGGCGACATACATTATCGGTCTAGCAACTATCTGCCCGTCAACAACTGTTGCTCTATCCACAATATTATGCATACCAAGCACACCTGATTGTGGTGGGTTAAGAATTGGCGTAGAAAGCATTGAGCCATATATTCCGCCATTTGAAATCGTAAATGTTCCGCCTTGAAGATCTTCAATTCCAATTTTTCCTTTTTTTGCTTTATCGCTTAATAGTGAAATGTTTTTTTCTATATTCGCAAATGACATTTGATCACAATTTTTTAGAACAGGAACAACTAGTCCCTTATCGGTACCAACAGCTATACCCATATTATAATAATTTTTATAGACCACATCCTCACCATCAATTTCTGCATTAATAGCAGGAAAATTTTTTAATCCAACTATGCAAGCTTTAACAAAGAATGACATGAAACCCAATTTAACTGAAAATGTTTTTTGAAAATCTTCTTGATAATTTTTTCTCATTTCAATTATATTTTTCATATCAACCTCATTAAAAGTAGTTAGCATTGCAGCATTCTCTTGGGCTTCTTTAAGTCTTTTGGCGATTGTTAACCTTAGTCTAGACATTTTAATCCGTTCCTCAGGACCGTGCTGTATTTTTCTTGTTGAAGGTTTTGGTGTTGCTCTCATCGAAACCAATAAATCTCCTTTAAGAATCATGCCTTTTTTTCCACTTCCTTCTATCTGATTCAAATCAATATTTTTTTCTTCTGCAATTTTACGAACCGCAGGAGATAAGGTTTTTAAAGATGATTTGGTTAAACTAGAGGTGGCTTGCTCTTTTTCTTCCTCAATCGGATTATCCAAAATAAATATATTTTTTTTATTATTTTTTTCAGATATGGGTTTGTCAAGAATCAAAGGATTTCCCTTTGAAGGTTTTTCAGTTGTGTCTTGTTTTTCTTCTTCAATTTTTTTATTTTTTATTTTTTCTTTTTTTATTTTAACAATATTGGTAGCACCGGCTCCGATTTCTCCTAAAATTGCTCCGACTTCTACTGTGCTTCCGTTTCCCATGTTAATTTTGCTTAAAATACCTGATGCAGGAGAGGGAACTTCGATATTTACTTTGTCAGTTTCTAATTCGACCAAAGATTCATCAACGCTCACTTCCTCACCTTCTTTTTTTAACCATTTTGCTACAGTGGCTTCGGTTATTGATTCTCCAAGGGCAGGTACTAAAATTTCATCACTCATAAAAAATCTTAATCTGTAAGTGCTCTATTGATTATGTCTTTCTGTTGTTGTAAGTGTCTTTTCGCATATCCAGTAGCTGGGGATGCGGCAGGATTTCTTCCGATGTACATAATACTTCTATTATTAGCCTTAATACGCTTTAAAGTCCACTCGATATAATTTCGCGCAGTGTTCCAAGCTCCCATATTTTGGGGCTCTTCCTGACACCAAACAAATTCTGCATTTTTAAATCTTTTTAAAACTTTTGCCAATGGTTTGACCGGAAATGGATATATTTGTTCGATTCTTATTAAAAAAACTTTATTATTTTTCAATTTTTCTCTTTCATGCAAAAGATCAAAATAAACTTTACCACTACATAAAATAATTTTTTTTATTTTTTTATCTTTTTCAAGTTTTATAAGTTTACTTTCTTTTTCTTCGGCATGGTCTAGAAGAATTCTATGAAAAGAATTTTTTTTACCAAAATCTTCAATGTTTGATACACATAACTTGTTTCTTAATAATGATTTTGGAGTCATAATAATTAAAGGTTTTCTAAAATTTCTGTGCATTTGCCTTCTGAGAGCATGGAAGTAGTTGGCTGGAGTAGTACAATTCATGACTTGTAAATTTTCCAGTGCACACAATTGTAAAAATCTTTCTAATCTTGCTGAGGAATGTTCTGGACCCTGTCCTTCATATCCATGAGGCAAAAGCAGAACCAAGCCACTTGCTCTTGCCCATTTTCTTTCTCCAGATGCAATAAATTGATCTATAACTACCTGGGCGCCATTTGCAAAATCTCCAAATTGAGCTTCCCATATAACTAGAGTCGTTGGTTCAGAAAGTGAGTAACCATGCTCAAATCCAAGAACTGCAAGCTCTGAAAGAAGACTATCAATAACTTCATACCGTGTTTGATTTTCTGAGATGTTATTTAGAGGAGTATAATGCCTACTATCTGACTGATCTCTCAGCACAGAATGTCTCTGGGAAAACGTGCCTCTTCCAGAATCTTGACCGGAGAGTCTTACGGGATATCCTTCCTCTAAAAGCGTACCAAAAGCTAATTGTTCAGCAGTGGACCAGTCAAAACCTCTTCCGGTTTCAAACATTTTCTTTTTATTTTCAAATATTTTATTTATGGTTGGATGAGCCATAAAATCTTTTGGTATATAAGTTATTTTTTCTCCAATTTTTTTAATCTTTTCCAACGATACTCCTGTAATTCCTCTTTTATCTTTTCCTCTTTCTGGTTTAAATCTGCTCCATACACCTTCGAACCATTCTAATTTAGGTTTGTAGCTTTTTGCAGTTTTAAACTGCTCTTCAAGCAAATTCTTAAATTCTCTTTTCATTTGATCAAATTCGTCTTTAACTATCGTTCCCTCTTTGATCAGTTTATTGGCATAAACATTAACTGTGCTTGGGTGTGACTTAATTTTTTTGTACGTTAGTGGTTGAGTAAAAAAAGGTTGATCTCCCTCATTATGTCCAAATCTACGGTAACAAATCATATCTATAACTATGTCTTTGTTAAATTTCTGTCTAAATTCCATAGCAATTCTTGCACAATAAACAACTGCCTCTGGATCGTCTGCGTTACAGTGTAAAATTGGAGCTTCAACCATTTTCGCTAAATCAGATGGGTAGGGAGAAGATCTTGCAAATTTTGGGTTTGTTGTAAAACCTATTTGATTATTAACTATAATATGAATCGTACCACCAGTATTGTGGCCTGGAAGGCCTGACATAGCAAAACATTCAGCAACAACTCCTTGACCCGCAAAGGCTGCGTCGCCATGAAGTAGAACGGGTATTACTTGTTGACGTTTTTTATCATTGTGAAAAAATTGTTTAGCTCGAGTCTGTCCTAAAACTACTGGATTAACAGCTTCAAGGTGTGAAGGATTATCAGTTAAACTAACATGAACCAGATTACCATCAAATTCTCTATTCGAAGAAGCACCTAGATGATATTTTACATCTCCCGCAGAATCTATAACAGATTTAAACTCTCCAGAAAACTCATTGAAAATTCTTTTATAAGATTTCTGTAAAATATTAGCTAAAACATTTAGTCTACCTCGGTGTGGCATTCCAATTTTGATTTCTTTAACACCAAGTTGACTTCCACGTTTTATTATTTGTTCTAAAACAGGTATTAACGATTCTCCGCCATCTATTCCAAATCTTTTAGTTCCAACAAATTTTAAAGCTAAAAATTTTTCGAAACCTTCTGCTTTAATTAGTTGATTTAAAATTGATTTTTTCCCTTTTGTTGTAAAACTTAATTGATTTTCTTTCTTCTCTAATCTTTCTCTAAACCATACTTTTTCAACTGGATCTGAAATGTGCATATATTCTGCTCCAATAGTTGAACAATATATTTTTCTAAAAAAAGAAAGAATTTCATTAATAGTTCCATACCCTCCTTTATCCATATAGGCACCCAAATAAATTTTTTTGTTGTAATCTTCTTTTTTAAACCCATGATCGGCAGGATGTAATTCGTAAAGATATTTTCTTTCCATCGCTCCTAAAGGGTCAAGATTTGCAATCAGGTGTCCTCTAATTCTATAAGCCCTAATTAGAGCAATAGCCTTAACCGAATGTTCTTTTTCTTGTTCAGTTGTTGCGGGAGAAAAAGCAGTTTTGTTTGCTGCTTCTTCCTTTATCTTTGTTTTTGTTGTGCGCTTATAAATCTTTTGTGGCGCCCAACTAGGACCTCGTATTTCACTTTTGATTATTTCCTTTTCTGTTGAGAATGCATTAAAAAAGTCCCTCCAGCTTTTTGGCACTGCTTCAGGATCATTTAAATATTTAGAATATAATTCTCCAATAAATGAGGTGTTATTACCAGATAGGAAAGATGTTTGTTCAAAAATTTTATTATCTTTTATTTGCGCCATCTAAATTTTTTTAACTTTAACATATAAACAAAATCATTATCCAGTAAGTTTTTTTTGCAATGTAAGACCAATATTAGATGGGGAATCTGCCACAAAAATTCCACAAGATTTCATTTTTTCAATTTTATCTTCAGCCCCGCCTTTTCCACCACTAATAATAGCCCCAGCATGCCCCATTCTTCTTCCCGCGGGTGCAGTTAAACCTGCAATAAATCCAACGATGGGTTTTTTAATTTTTGAATGTTTTATAAATTCTGAAGCCTCCTCTTCTGCGGTTCCTCCTATTTCTCCTATAATAATAATAGAATTTGTGCTTTTGTCCTTAAAAAAAAGTTCCAGACAATCTATAAAGGTTGTGCCATGAATTGGGTCTCCACCTATTCCTAGACAGGTAGATTGTCCCAAACCAAGTTCAGTGGTTTGAGCTACAGCTTCATAAGTAAGAGTGCCAGATCTGGAAACAATTCCTACACTTCCTTTTCGATGAATATTGCCAGGCATAATTCCAACTTTACATTCTCCTGGAGTTATAACACCGGGACAGTTAGGTCCGATTAAGCGCGATTTAGAATTTTTTAGTTTTTCTTTAACCTTAATCATATCCAAAACCGGGATCCCTTCGGTAATACAAACTATCAAAGGTATTTCACTTTCGATGGCTTCTATAATTGCAGACGAGGCAAATTTTGCAGGAACATATATCATTGTTGCATTTGCTTTTGTTTTTTCTACTGCTTCTTGAACACTATTAAAAACAGGTCTATCAAGATGAACTTGACCTCCTTTTTTAGGAGTGACTCCACCCACAAGATTTGTGCCATAAGCAATCGCCTGTTCTGAGTGAAAGGTCCCATGCGTTCCAGTAAAGCCTTGGCAAATTACTCGTGTATTTTTATTAATTAAAATTGACATATATTATTTTATCACGCTCACAACTTTTTTTGCTGCATCTGATAAGTTGTTTGCAGAAATAATTTTTAATCCTGATTTATCTAAAATTTTTTTTCCTAACTCAACATTAGTGCCAGCTAATCTTACAACTAAAGGAATTGAGAGTTTTATCTCTTTAACAGCATCTACTATTCCTTGGGCCAAAATATCACATCTCATAATTCCTCCAAAAATATTAACTAAAATTCCTTTAACATTTTTATCTGATAAAATAATTTTAAATGCTTCTGAAACTTTTTCTTTTGAAGCTCCGCCTCCAACATCAAGAAAATTAGCGGGATTAGACCCATATAGTTTTATTATGTCCATGGTAGCCATGGCTAAACCAGCTCCGTTCACCATACATCCTATTTCTCCGTCTAATTTTATGTAGGACAAACCATGTTTGTTTGCTTTGGTTTCTATAGGATCTTCTTCATTTAAATCTTTCAATGATAAAATTTCTGGATGTCGAAAAAGTGCATTGTCATCAAAATTTATTTTCGCATCCAAACAAACCAGATTTTTATCTTTTGTAAAAATTAAAGGATTAATTTCTATAAGATTTGCATCAAGTTCTATTAAAATTTTATAAATTTTTTTTATAAGCTCACTTGCGTCTGGAACAAACTCTTTAGATAGTTTAAATGGTTTAATAATATTTTTTATAGCATCTTCATCAACTCCAGTGCTAATACTAACCTTGGTTGTTATAATTTTTTCTGGATTTTCTTTTGCAACTTTTTCTATATCCATGCCTCCTGCAGCACTAGAAATAAAAGCAATTTTTGAACTTGATCGATCAACTAAACAAGATAGATAAAATTCTGTTTGTATGTCTGTTGCTTCTTCCAGATATAATCTTTTTACGATTTTTCCATTGGGCCCGGTTTGATGTGTAATAAGTTTTTTTCCAAATAATAATTTCGCTTCCTTTTTTAAATTATCCAAACCACTAAGCAACTTTATACCTCCAGCTTTTCCTCTGCCGCCAGCATGAATTTGTGCTTTTAAAACAACTTTATTAGATTTAATTAATTTATACTTTTTTTCCAATTCATCTAACGAAAAAATTGGAACACCATTTGGAATATTCACTCCAAATTTTTTTAAAATTTCTTTTGCCTGATGTTCGTGAATGTTCATTTAAAATTAAGCCAAAGATGGATCTATTTTTTTTGCTGCATCAAAAAGTTTGAATACTGTTTTTATTGAAATTTCAAAATTTTCCTTTTCTTTTTTCTCTAATTTAAATTCTACTATCTTTTCAACACCTTGTTTTCCAATAACAACAGGAACTCCTGCATATAAATTTTTAGCTCCATATTCTCCATTTAAATAAGCTGCACAAGGTAAAGTTTTTTTAAGATCTTTAATATACGATTCTGCCATCTCAACTCCGGAAGCAGCAGGAGCATAAAATGCTGAAGCTTTTTGAAGTAATTTACCTATTTCTCCCCCTCCTTTTCGGGTTCTGTCTATTATTTCATCTAGTTTTTCTTTTGTTATTTTACCTTCCTCAATCAATTGTTTTAATGGTTTTTCATTAACAGTGGTTTGGCTTGGCATTGGAACCATTGTATCTCCATGACCTCCTAGAACTAAAGTTTTTATATTTTTTACTGGTGTTTCAATTTCCTGTGAAAGAAAATATTTAAATCTTGATGAATCTAAAATTCCTGCCATTCCCACAACTTTGTTTGTTGGAAAACCTGAATATTTTTGTAATGCCATAACTATAACATCTAGTGGGTTTGTAATACAAATTACAAAAGCATTTGGAGATGTTTTTTTAATTCCCTCCGAAACTTCTTTAATTATTTTTAAATTTGTGCCTAACAAATCATCTCTTGTCATGCCCGGTTTTCTGGGAATTCCAGCTGTAATAATAATCACATCAGAATTTTTTGTATCTTCATAATTATTTGTGCCTTTAAGACCAATATTAAATCCTTCTACAGAAGTAGATTGCGCTATATCCAAAGCTTTGCCTTTTGCTAATCCTTCGTTAACATCAAAAAGCACTACATCTGCTAATTCTTTTATTGTTATAAGATGTGCTAGTGTTCCACCGATTTGACCAGCACCTATTAATGAAATTTTTTTTCTCATAGCGTTTAATTTTAATTTAAAGTTGGCATTACAAAGTTAGGATCTGAAGCCAGTCCAGTAGGCCATTTCGAAGTTATTGTTTTTAATTTTGTATAAAATCTAACTCCTTCCATACCATGCATATGTTGATCACCAAATAAAGATCTCTTCCAACCTCCAAATGAATGGTAGGCGACTGGCACCGGTATAGGTATATTTATTCCAACCATTCCAATTTTAATCTTACTGGAAAATGTTCTTCCAACATCACCATCACGAGTATAAATACTTGTTCCATTTCCGAACTCATGATCATTTATTAAATTCACAGCAGACTCAAAATCTTTTACTCTAACAACAGAAAGGACGGGACCAAAAATTTCTTCTTTATAAATTCTCATTTTTTTGTCTACATTATCAAAAAGACAGCCTCCTATATAAAAACCTTTTTCATATCCTTGTAGTTTTATATTTCTTCCATCAACAACGAGTTTGGCTCCTTCTTTCACGCCAAGATCTACGTATCCTCTTACTCTCTCTAAATGTTCTTTTGTAACCAGTGGTCCCATTTCTGAATTTTTATCTAATCCCGGACCAACTTTTAATGATTGCACCTTTTTTTCAAGCTTATTGACGAGCTGATCTCCAATTTTTCCTACTGCTACTGCAACAGATTGCGCCATACACCTTTCTCCCGCTGATCCATATGCTGCTCCCATTAATCCATTAACAGCTTGGTCGAGATCACAATCTGGCATTACGACACAGTGGTTCTTGGCGCCTCCTAGCGCCTGAACTCTTTTTTCATTTTTTGCAGAATTTTCATAAATATATTTTGCAATTGGCGTTGAACCAACAAAACTTATCGCGACTACATCTTTATTTGTCAATAAAGCGTCTACTGCCTCTTTGTCTCCATTAACCACATTAAAAACTCCATCGGGTAATCCAGCTTCTTTAAATAACTGAGCTAATTTAATTGAACACGACGGATCTTTTTCTGATGGCTTGAGCACAAACGTATTCCCACAAGCAATCGCTATTGGGAACATCCACATTGGGACCATGGCAGGAAAATTAAAAGGTGTAATACCAGCACAAACTCCTAAAGGTTGTCTAATGGACCAGCTATCAACATCAGTTCCAACATTTTCGGTAAATTCTCCTTTGAGCAGGTGCGGTATGCCACAAGCAAACTCTACTACCTCTAGGCCTCTTGTTAACGAACCTTTTGCATCTTCATAAACTTTTCCATGTTCAGAAACTATAAGTTTCGTAAGTTCGTCTGAATTTTTTTCTATTAATTCTTTAAATTTAAATACTATTTTTGCTCTTTGAGCTGGTGGTTTTTTAGACCAGTTGATAAAAGCTTTCTTGGCTTTTTCAACAGCCAAATCAACATCTTGTTTGGAAGCCAAATTGACTTCGGAAGCTTGTTCTCCAGTTGCCGGATTAAAAACTTTAGATTTTCTTTTAGAAGATCCTTTAACTGTTTTTCCGTCTATAAAATGTTCAATTGAATTCATTGGTATCTTAAATGATTTAATTAAGCTTCTAGCTTGTTGCAAGCATTTTTTTAATTGAGGCAATAGCTTTTGCTGGATTCAGGCCTTTTGGACAAGCATTTGTACAATTCATTATTGTGTGACATCTATATAATTTAAGTTTATCAGCTACCATTTTTAACCTTTCCTTTTTTTCTTCATCGCGACTGTCTGAAATCCAACGATATGCTTGAAGCAAAACAGCTGGTCCTAAATATTTTTCACCATTCCACCAATAGCTTGGGCATGCGGTTGAGCAACATGCACACATGATGCATTCGTATAAACCATCAAGTTTTTCTCTATTTTCCTTGGATTGTTTAATTTCGCTTTTTTTAGATTTATGATTTTTTATTTTTAACCAAGGTTCAATCGATTCGTATTGCTTATATAATACATTTAAATCTGCAACCAAATCTTTTATTACTTTTAAATGTGGAAGAGGATAAATTCGAATATCCCCTTTAATATCTTTGTGAGATTTCATACAAGAAAGAGTGTTTACCCCATCCACGTTCATCGCACATGAACCGCAAACTCCATGGGCACACGATCTTCTGTAAGTAAGCGATGAATCAATTTCGTTTTTAATTTTGTTTAGAATATCTAAAACTTTATTTCCACATGTGTCTAAATTTACTTCATACGTGTCTTCTCTTGGATTTTCATTCTTATCTGGATCCCATCGATAAATATGAACGGTCTTGATATTTGAAGAACCATTGTTATCTTTAAAATATTTTCCTTTTAAAATTTTAGAGTTTGGAGGAAGATTAAATTGAACCATTAGTAGACTCTCTCTCTTGGTGGAAAAGCTTGAACATCATTCGTTAAGGTTGATAATTTTACAGGTCTATAATCAATTTTAACTCCTTTGTCATCATGCCAACTCAAAGTATGTTTCATATAATTTTTATCATCTCTTTGAGGATAATCTTTTCTTGCATGAGCTCCTCTACTTTCTTTTCTGTTGTTAGCAGATTCTATAGTAGTAATTGCCTGCCTAATAAGATTATCAAATTCCAAAGTTTCGATAAGATCCGTATTAAAAATCAAAGATCTATCTTTAACGACTATAGAATTCATTCCTTCGTAAGGTTTTTTGATTTCGTCAATCCCTTCTTTTAAACTTTTTTCATCTCTAAATACCGCACATTTTGATTGCATTGTTTTTTGCATCGATAATCTTAGATCGGCTGTTTTGTTTGAACCATTTGCGTTTCTTAATCTATCAAATCTATCTAATGACTTTTCTGTTGCACTACTAGAAATTTTCTCATGTGGAGAATTTGGTTTAATTAATTCCGCAGCCCTTTCAGCACAAGCTTTACCAAAAACTACGAGGTCGATAAGCGAATTTGATCCTAATCTGTTTGCGCCATGAACAGATACACATGCGGCTTCTCCTATTGCCATTAAACCAGGAACTTTTTTTTCTCCGCCATTTAAAGTTAGAACCTCGCCTCTGTGATTAGCTGGGATGCCTCCCATGTTATAGTGTACTGTTGGAACAACAGGTATAGGTTCTTTTCGTACATCTCTGTTAACAAAAGTTTCAACCGATTCTAATATTCCTGGTAATCTAGTTTCTATTATTTTAGGATCGATATGATCAATATGCAAATGCAAATGATCTTTATTTTTTCCAATTCCTCTTCCCTCATTAATTTCTATAGCCATAGATCGGCTCACCACATCCCTTGAGGCAAGATCTTTAGCTGTTGGAGCATACTTTTCCATGAATCGTTCTCCCTTTGAGTTTACCAAAAAACCTCCTTCTCCACGTGCGCCTTCGCTAATCAAACATCCAATTCCATAAAGTCCTGTTGGATGAAATTGAACAAATTCCATATCTTGCAAAGGCAAGCCTGCTCTTAAAACCATTCCATTTCCATCTCCAGTACACGTATGGGCTGCTGTTGCAGAATAGTATATTTTTCCATAACCACCTGTAGCTAAAATTGTAATATGAGATCTAAATCGATGAATAGTTCCCTCATTTAAATTCCATGCAAGAATACCTTTGCATTCTCCATTTGACATCAATAAATCTAAAACAAAATATTCTATAAAAAATTCTGTTTTATGTTTTAAAGCCTGACCATACAAAGTATGAAGAATGGCATGCCCAGTTCTATCTGCCGCTGCACAGGTTCTTCTAACAGGTTCTTGGCCATAGTTTTTTGTCATCCCTCCAAAAGCTCGTTGATATATCTTTCCATCTTCATTTCTGCTAAATGGAACTCCATAACGTTCAAGCTCAATAACAGCATTAGGAGCTTCTTTACAAAGATATTCGATAGAGTCTTGATCTCCAAGCCAATCTGATCCTTTAACCGTGTCATACATGTGCCAACGCCAATCATCCTCACCAGCATTACCCAGGGCGGCCGAAATCCCTCCTTGGGCTGCTGCGGTATGACTTCTTGTTGGAAATACTTTTGATATACAGGCAGTTTTTAAACCTGACTCACTTAACCCAACAGCAGCTCGTAAACCAGATCCTCCGGCTCCCACAACTACAACATCATACTCATGATCGATTATTTTATAAGCACTCATTAAATTTTAAATATTAATAAAATTAAAATTATTAAAGGAATTACTATACTCGATATTGAGGTCAAAATATTTGCGACATATTTGGTTTTTTGCTTATGAATATAATCTTCAAAAATCTCACCTAAACTAATTTTGGCGTGAAAAAAACCTACAAAAAATATCATTACCGTTAAAATTTTAAATAATGGGTTTTCAAAAAAATAAGTAGCTTCAGAATAACTTTTTGTTGAAAGTGAAACTAATGAAAAATAGAGCCAAACATACAACGGTGCTAGAATTATTGCAGTTAATCTATGTAAAATCCATTCTCGTGTTTCTTTCATTTAAATAAAACCTCTAGCAAATAACCAAAATATGACTGTGCCTACCAAAGAAGTGATAATTACAATTGTACCAGAAATATTCGCAGTTTTAATTTCAAATCCATAACCCAAGTCCCATACTAAATGTCGAATACCACTTAATAAATGAAAACTCATAGACCAAGTAAATCCAATTAAAATAGATTTTCCAAAAAAACTATTAATTATTGACAAAAATAATTCGTAATTATTTTCTCCAAGACTTAAAACTACTAACCAAAAAAATATTAAAATTAATGCTAATAGATTTATAACGCCTGCAATTCTGTGTGTTATTGAAAGTAAAGATGAGATATGCCATCTATAAATCTGCAGGTGAGGTGATAATGGATTGTTGGAATCATTCATTGTTTATTTAATATATTTTTTAATCAAAACATTTGCAATCTGAACAGCATTAAGAGCAGCGCCTTTAAGCAAATTATCTGATACTACCCACATATTTATAGAATTTTTTTGTGTATGATCGTTACGTATTCTTGAAATATATGTTAAAAAATCTCCACTTGACTCAACCGGAGTTATGTATCCGCCGTCCTTGGTTTCATCTATAACTTTGCATCCTGGAGCCTGTTTTAGACATTCCCTAATTTTCTTTTCATCAACTTTAGAATCAAATTCTACATTGACAGACTCTGCATGACCCACAAACACCGGCACCCTAACGCATGTGGCACTTAGAGATATATTTGGATCTAAAATTTTTTTTGTTTCAACAGTCATTTTCCATTCTTCTTTTGTATAACGATC
>CERL01119016.1_pt1 | contig 19526 bp, 17 predicted proteins | sample 530811 | NCBI WGS metagenome assembly CERL01 (sample SAMEA2620995, study PRJEB7988) | marine metagenome | isolation source: saline water (ENVO:00002010), including
CTGGTAATCCAACCCTCTTAAGTATGTGCTACCCGTCATAGCATTAGTGGATTCTACGACAGAATAGAAATTTTCAACGTGAGTATTTATTCTACTTTGAGTTTGCCAAGACCAAGACTGAAAACGATTTAAATTTAGTGTGCCAAACCAAGTAGGTACAGTTACTTCTAAATCTGTATTTTTTGAAAGTTGTAAATGTGATAAGGAATTAGGTAAAGGGTTATTACCGTAAAACTTTAACTGTGGGAAATCTTGCCCATTTCCAAAATCACCAAAATAAAGACTATCTAAAGCTGTTAAATTGCCTAAAAAAGAAGGTAATGACCCTCCAAAACTATCTCCTCTACCTAATATTAGTAACCTTATAGTGGTGTTTATTTCAGTTGTTATAATATCTAAGTTAAAACTATTAGATACAGCGTTAAAACTTGTTATAGAAGAATCTTCTAAAACTCTAACAATTTCTGAATCAGGTAAACTTGTTGAGTTACTGATAGATAAGCTACCTTTCCAGTTAGATAGATTATTAGAAAATAAAAAGCCTGATGTATTTTGACCCGAAAAACCAATTTCACCAGTAATATCTTTATGGAAATCTGGTATTCGTGTGTCTATTTTTGTACTAGATAAATCAAACCCATTTAAATTAGGTAACTCATTGGAAAAGAATCTATCTAGTTTAGATTCTGAATTTGTTCCGCTAAGAGTTACTGCACTGTTAAGGTTTACATATTCTAAACTATTTGAGTTCAGTATAAATTCCGGTATACCTACAGAAAATGAAAATCCTAACCCTCCTAAAGTTAAGTTTTTACAAAAAACTTTATCAAAATCACTTCCTAAACTATCTAGATTTTCTGATCTAAATATTGATAAACTATCTAGATTTCTAAACCTACCAATCGCACTTGGTAATTCTCCTAATAACCCAGTATATCTTAAATTAAAAATTAATAAATCTTGGAACCTTGGGAATCGTATTTTTATTTTTCGAGTAACTGGGTAATTATCATCAATTGGAACACTTGGGTCAATATCATCAAAAAAATATATGGGATAATTATAGAAGCCAATTTCACTATAATCTGCCCTTGTAGGATTTGGTGGTAGTTGATTATTTGCTGTCTTAGCCAACCTCATCTTAAAGTCTGTGCTCTCTTTAAAAGGATATTCGTGTTCACCAGTGCCATCAGCGTAGTCTATAAATATTGAGCCAGATTTTCCGAAAATATTGGTACATTCAAAAACAGAAAATGCGAAATTGTAGTTACCACTTAGAGAAGGAAAATGCGTTCCATTTACCTCTAATTCTAAAATCAAACTTCCTGTATTTCTACATAAAAAAATTCTGTTACCTACTTCAACTAAATCATTATTAGTTGTAGGAAATCTATCTATACTATTAATTGAAGCTGCCATTATATTACAGGTAAGATTTGCCAGCCATTAGTATTGTGAAATACAAGCCAGTCGTTATTATCATCACTCATTTTCTCATATCTAACATATCCATTAGAAGTATTTCTACAGATAATTTCAGAACCTTGAACATATCCATTAGCCGTAGTATATCCTTGTGTATTTAGCTCACCACAGGTAAGATACTCTGATGTAGTTTCATCAAATTCTTTACCTATCATAATAGACCTAGAGGTATCATCTTTTAGTACAACTTCTTCTACAGCTGATTTTTTTAGGTATGTACCGTCTTTAATTCCCTCAAGCACCGTTCCCGCGGTTGTTCCGAAATTCTTGTTGAAAGCTTGATTTTTTGTGAATGTAGGCTCGTAAGCACTTAACGCGCTGGTAAGCGCAAAATCAGGTACTCCCGTAATTTTTGAAAAAGCTAATGATGTAATCCAAGTGGGGTTTGCGTAGGTAGCTGTAGTTGATACTTTGTCGGCTAGGGCATCTGATAAACCGGTAATTTTTGAAAGCGTCAGGCTACTTATCCAAGAAGGGTTGGAGTAGCTTGCTGATAACTTAGGGTAAAAGCTTTCATAATCCGTCTCATTAGCAACGATATTACCCAAACGCCCAAATACCGTTGTGACGGCGTCACTGTTATCTACTTTTTTCCATACCGCACCATCGCTAATGATCCAGTCTCCTGTATTATATTCAACACCTTCATAGACGCCTTCAACTTCCACTATAAAAAAGCAGCTATCAACGGGTAGACCCTCATATTTTTCACCCGTGCCCCAAATACCGTTAGCTGCTGGAAGCTCAGGAATATTTGTTTCTGCATTCCAAGTACTCACATACTTTACTTGTCCTAGAATAGAATCAGGTAACGCTCCTATACGCACCTTTCCGTTTTCATCCAGACCCGTAACACCCAATGGTTGATCTATTTCACCACGACGTAGGACACTGTCAGGAATACGGGCGTCTGCAAATACTCCACTTGTTATTTTAGCGGCATCCAAATTAGGAATATAACCTAACCCTATTTTGACGTTCTCATCAAGTGGAGTAACACCCAGAGCTGCGCCTTTTTGATTGGTTGGGATATAGTTACCCAATTCTCCAGATAAGCCTGTAATTTTTGAGGCAGGCAAATCAGGTATGCGATTAACACTAAATACGCCGCTTGTTACCTTCGATGCTGGCAAATCACCTATACGTGCAGCTGCAAAATTGCCGCTCACGATCTTAGCCGCATCGAGATCAGGTATTATACTACCGGCAATCATACCGCTAAGTTTTGACGAACTGAGCGAACTAGCAGCAGTTAAATAACCAGAGGGATTAGAATTAAGCGGGTAATATCCTTGTGCAATTTGCGTAGCTGACAAAGCAGACGAAGGCAGTGCTCCCAACTTGCTACGCTCGCCAGCAGTCATATACTTAGCATTTACTCCTTCACTAAGATCATCAGTAGTAAGTGCCTTCAGAATTTCACTAACGTCTATATACTCAGGCTGCTCGTTGTCAATATTCCCCACCAATAGCTTGTCATTGCGCTTAAGGGCGGTACGGTAGGCCATTCCTTTCCAGAATCTTTTATCCATTACGCGTATATTTTAATCAGTTCGTATAAGTTGGTCACTATCTTATGGTATTCATTATCTAGCAGGTAACCAGTTTCAAGAGGCTTGCCGGTTTGTTTGCTCATAAGCGGCACCGTCACTTCACACATTGCAAAGTCACTAGCCACTTTTATATTTCGGGTTTCAACACCTTTAATGTTGAAACACTCCCGCGGGATGCCATCTACATTTACAAGGCGCATACCGGGAGCAGCAAGTAGCTTGTGCAGCTGTTGCACGTGCTGCGCGAGTAGTGCATAGCTGTCAGCGTAGAATACCAGCACAGCTTCAAACTCGTGTGCGCTTGCCGGTGTGATCTGGTAGCCTTCGGTTTGGTAGAAGGTCACGTTTTGCGACTTCGGTTTAGGGAGCGTTAAATTGTCGTTTAAACCGGTTACAAACGCGCCGAAAACTTTGAGCGAAACACCATCGATATGGTGCGCGGCACTTTCGGTACCACTTAACAAATTGGCTGCAAAAGTCACCACCGGTTCTCTAAAGGTGATACGTATGGCCAGCCAACCCAATTGCAGGTGTTCGGCTTCGATCTGGTCATTAATATAAACCTCAAACGAACCGTAAGGCGTTGCCAGCGTCACCAGATCGTCGTAAGCTTTTACAGCATCGTAAAACTCAGCAAGGCGGGTGTATGCCTGTTCTTTGGTTGTGGCTACTACATAACCCGAGAAAACAAGATCCCGACCACCATGGCGTATTTCGCTTGCAAGCACATAAGGTTCTACACCTTCCTCACCCGTCCAGTCGTGAAAGGTTTTGCCAAGACGTGCGGGCATATCAAGCTGTCCACTTAACGCGATATTACTACCGTCTATACGCCCGGCGGTGATGCCATAGGTCTCAAATGCTATGTTGTTTATGCTGTACATTATCCTCCGGGTTTTCCTAAGTCACGACCAGAAGCCGACTTGGTTTGTTTTGAAATAGTTTTAAGCTCAGCCACCGCATACATTACCTGTATTACAGTGTTGCGGGTGTTTTCTTCTATGAGTGCGTTGCTGGCCATTATGCTCATCGTAGCGTCGCAACACTTTTGCTCCATTGCAAACCAGCGCTCAGAAAGCTGAAAATGCTTTTTTGTGATATCATACTGCCCACGGAAAAGACCGGTTAACTCGCTTGCGGTCTCTTCGGTCATCTCGCGGCGTATTGCACCTTGTAGGCCGCTTGCCGCAGCTGAATCACTAGAACCAAAGCCCTCGTAACCTGCTGCCTGCAACTCGTCGTCAAAAATTTGCATCGCCTCCATTGCTGCATCAAGGCGCGGCGTGATCTGGTCTGAAAAGCGCTTAATGTCATCAATCCAGTTTTGATCACCACCCACGCCCATTGAGGCTTCCATTTCTTCCTGAAGCGAATTAAAGAACTGGCGGAACTGCTGGTTGATTAAGTCCTGCATAAAGATGTTGAGCAATACGCGGTTGATACTCTGTCGAAAATGCTCTGCGGCATCCTCACCGGTGCGAAATGCGTCCTGTAATGAAGTGCTAAGCTGACTACTAAGATCACCGGCAAAATCGCGAATGATACCGCGCATTTCTTCTAAAGCCGCTTGGTATTCTTGCAGCGACTCCCGGGCAGTGTCAAGAAGCTCCTTAGTCGTTTCTTCAGTAATCCTACCGGAAGCATCCAGCAGCTCAAAAAAGTCCATCCACTCTGCCGAAGTAAACCGTGCCACATCTTGAGCGGTTTTTCCCATTTTATTTAGGATATCTTCAACCGCATTAGTGGTATCAATAAAAGCATCAAGGCGGGTGCCGTTTGAGACGTCTCCATACCCTAAACTGTTATCGCCAGTTATAAATCCTAAAACCTCATTAAGGTTAAAATTGTATTGTTTATCCTTTGCACCAATACCAAAAAAACCGCTGGTTCTTCCGGTTCCTTCCACTAAAGCTCCTGAAGCTAAAGCCGCGATACTGTCCTCCATTGTGGCTAACATTTCAGCCTGTTGGCGCACAGCCGACGCATAATCGTCTTTATAATACGAGTCAAGCAAAACATTTGCCTCGCGTATCAATTCATTACGCTCTCGGTGTATCTCATTTAGCTTTTGCTCAACTTTAATGCGTTCTAGTAACGACTCGTTAATTTGCTGTTGGGCTTCAAGTTCCTTATCTCTATTTAGCCATTGTACCGCTTTATTTAATAGGTTGTAGGCAGTGGTAAATAGCCCAATCATACTGGTGATTTTGGTAAGGCCACTCGCGGTGTCATTATTCATTACCTGAAGCGCATTACTCAACAGGCCAACAGTATTTGCAATGTCATCAACGATATCACCAAATACGCCCCCAATAGAGTTACCCACTTCCTGAAACATATAAGCAAGCTCTCTAAGTCGAGTAGCTTGGCGGTCAGAACCGCCTGCTTCTAAGGCATCAATCTGCTTGTTAATTGTAGCGATGATCTCGGTACTGACTTTGCCTTCCCGCTCAAGCGCATTGACCATTTCTCGGGCTTTAACTATAATCTGTTGAATAGCCTTTTCACCCATCCCACGTATATCTCCATAAAGCGCCTTGTAACGCTCGTCTACTTTGATCTGAGCAAGATCAAGTTTGTCAAGCTCAGCCTGAAACTCTCGATCGAGTTTATCAGCATCAAAACCGCGGTTGTCTTCTTGTAGTGCTTGGCGTATCTCGTTATAGCGTTCTACAATTTTTGCACGTTCTTGTTCATAGCTCAAAAAGTCAGAAAGCAGCGTATCAAGATGCTGACTTTGTCTTTTTTGCTCAGCACTCAATTGCTCATCCAGTAAGCGCATACGTTCTGCTTGACCTCCTGTAGCGGTACCGGCATCTACTGCATCAAATGCATCCTTATTGCGATCTACAACATCTTTTAAATATGAAGCATAGTCTTCAAATGCTCCTAGTTCGTTTTTGTAGCGCTCCTTAGCTTTTTTGGTACCAAAGAGTTTGCGGTACTCTTCAAATTCACGATACAGCTCTTTTTGCGTCTCAAGTTCCTTTTTGAGTGATCGGGTGTCTTGTTTGTAAATCAGATCTGCTTCGGCAGTTTCTTGAAGGGCACCCAGCCCAGTAAGATCAATTTTAGCCTTTGCATTTTTTGGGTCAGCATTAAACTCCTCGATCAATGCACGCACTTTTGCAAACTTATCGCGCAGGGCTTGCAGCTCTTGGGCATCCCGATCCAGTTGCTTGCGTGCATATTCTCGGTCAAGGTCTGCAATCTTCTCAAGCAGCTTTTTACGCTCGTTAATTTCTTTTCGAAGGGGGTCTGGGTTACCATCCTCATCAGTTAATCCCGCAGCTTTTCTAATTGCAGCAGCACGCTCTTTAAGTTTTGAAACTATATCATCACCTTTTTTTGCAATCTCGTCAGCTTCCTTCTCCAACTCGTCAAGCTCGTCGGCCAGAACCTTCTGACGAAAGGCGGCACTATTAGCTGCTAGGTTGGTAAAATTACCTTGAGCTTGTGAAGCTGTTGAAACCCCTTTTGCACGAGCCTCAGCCTCTTCTTTTTGTTTTGCTGCTATCTTTTCCTCTGTCTCAAATTGCTTTAGAGCATTATCAGCAAGCTGCTTGGCTGCATCAGCGGCGGCAAGGGTAGCAGCGGTCTTGTATAGCATTGCCTCAATGTACGCGGGTGATTTTTCGACCACAATACGTTCAGCCTCGTTTAGGTCTTGGGTTTCAGTAGTAACCTTACCTAATGTTTTATTAAACTGATCCAGAGCCACTTTTTTATCAATAACTCCATCTTTAGCCAACTTGATGTTCGACCGTAACTCGATCAGGTCTTTAATAACCTTTTGATACTCGTTAGATTCGTAGGCTTTATTGAGCGCTTCAACACTTTTGGTATGCTCATCAATAGCGGTACGACCTTTGAATAACTCACTAAAGAAATTGGCTATTTCCTTACCATAAACGGTAACTAGCGTAATACCTAATGACAAGGCAACATTCCAGCTAAAAAGGTTACCAATAACACTTTTCCAAACCGGCACCCCTTTTTTACCACTGGCGACCAATTCGTCGTTTTCTTTTCGGAGGCGACCAATCTCATCGGCGAGAATGGGGATGTTGTTGGATAGTGCCAAGAACCCGGTTTGGGCAGAATAGGTAAAGGCGGGAAGTTCGCGGGTGATCTGGTTGATTGAATTCCCGAGGCCGTTAAACGTGCTTTTTGCTTTGGCGGCTTTTTTAGCCGGTACATCCAAACCCGGAGTCGCTTCCAAAGCTTTGAGCTTTGCCAATAGATCATTGATCTCTGCCTGACTCAATTCGGCCTCCTGCCCAATCTTCTTAAGGTAATCGCGTACCTTTTGGGCTTCGGCTTTTGCCTCAGGTGAGTTGATCAAAAACTCAATGTCTATAGGGTCAATTCTTTCCACCTTTTTTGATACGGTTAAACAGGCCTGCGCCTGTGTCTTCAATTACTTGGTCTTCTTTTTCAACGTGCTTAAATCCGGCACGATCTGCCATCATAAGCAGGAGGTTTGCTCGGGAAACTTTCCACAGCACATAATGCCACGTCCAGCCGGTTTCCTTTATAATCTGGTATAATAATCCCCAAGGGCTATGTAAGCCGGTTTGCTTTAACTCCCCTGATTGTTCTGACCCAGATTCGGAGTCGTCAGTTTCATCTTGCGAACCGATCTGGTAGTACTCATAAAATCCGCGGTACCACCGTAAATTAGCAATGCGGTGGTGAGTGCAAAAAGTTCACGCGGTTTGCAATGCCATCGCAGGTACCACGCTAATAAGCGCGTAAAGAGTTTGCCACTCCAGTAGCCGTTAAGAATGGCACAAGCCACCGCTTTGCTTATGCTTTTACCGTGTAGGCTCATCAATGCCAAAGCCTCTTCTGTGCTGGTATTTTCCAGCTTATGATCTTTAAGGCCGGTGCTCAGGTAATATGCAGCCACGCGGTACATGGTGCCCTCATAAGGAGAGGTGAGCTTCAGCGTTATTGTGCGCTTACCAAACCATCTTAGAAAAAAAGGGGCGGCAACTTTTACCTTGACGCCCCTATGTAGGATGGTTTGAGCAGCGAGATGCTCCGTTGCCGGATTTTCTTTATGCTCGGTTTTCATTACGCTTCAATTGGTTCTACCATATCAAATGCAGCCAAACCGTCAACCAATGGCTTAAGAGCCATAATAGTCACATCAACAAGCGCAATACCGTTACGGCGCACTTGGTGATTGATTCGTGCATTTACACGCCCACGAGGTATGATGATCTTGTAACCATCTTGGGTTTCAAATTCAAGGCGTTTCTCAACGTGAAGGTTTTCTGAAGGACGGCTCCACGTTTTGGAAGTTCCGGCAACGGTTACCACTTCACCGCCACAAAGCAGGGCAAGTGTATCTACGCTGGTGTCCATAATCTGGAGCGTTGCAGAAATTCTACCTTTCTCGGTGAACTCCATCACCGGGTCTACGTCCATCTCATTGTAAACAGGGGTTGAAGTACCTTCCTCCTCAACAATGTTGAACGTGTCACGATAGACGTCGTCTTTCAGTTCTGTAGGGCTACCGGCACCCAAGCCGTCTGCCTCATTAATGTCGTCGATTTTAAGGCTCGCGAGACCATATCTATACTTTGGCATTGCTTAGTCTTCTTTAGGGTTAGTAATTGCTTCTTTACGGGCTGCGATAGCCTCGTGAACGCCTTTGCGGTTGTCACCTTCCTTTTCAAGAGTTGATAACTTCTCAAGTGCTTCTACTTCCTCAAGGGTTTGCAGGCGCTCAGTAGTTTGGCTAACGTTGCCGTCAAGGATCGCCTCCAGTACATTGTCTTCTGTGGTATCGTCACCTTCTGCGTCTGCGTCAGTGTCGTTTGCTTTTTGCGCAGCTGCCGCCGGACTATCAGGGTTCACCGTATCTTTTACCTTTGCAGCTTTGGCCACTTTCTGGGCGTTGTCTGCAAAGCTCTTATCAGGATCAGCGTCTGGAGTCTGCTCTTTGGCTTTACCGTCACGCTTGATGCTTGCGATCTTTTGATCTTTAGAGCGCTGTGCGTGGCTTTCGGCTGCGTGTAAGTCACGAAAGGCCTGACCATCGGCAGTGATGTGTAGCTCTTTAATTTCCGGGTTGCGTGCGAATATTGATTTCGCGATTTCTTCTGGTTTCATACTAAAATGGTATTTTGATTTTGAAATAGGTTAAAGCGGCTTTAAAGCCTAAATAAACAAGGGTCAAACCGCCTACCCAAGCCAAGAGCTTGACCAAAAACGGCACGTACTTTTCAGGCACATTCTCCACGGTTTCAGTTTTCTCAAGTCGATCGCGCAAGGTGTTGATGGTGGTATCTCGCAGCTCAAGCTCCAGCAATAGGGAATCAATCTTACAATCTACTGTTAGGCTATCACCTTGCAATCCTATCGCTGCCATTACACGGTTGCGCGTCTCGGTGATGTAAAGCGCTTTGCGCAGCTCTGCAATGGTCGTGGTTAACCTGAGACTGTCTCCCGGAACCTTAACCAGCGTGTCGCGTGGTACTACAGTTACGGTGGTCACCGTGCTATCGCGTACCGTTGTACTTTCGGTTAGCGTAGCCTTGCTTTTACAGCCTCCAGCTGAAAGGATCAACAATACGGTAACCAAAGCCAAAGCAATGCGGGCGATCCAGCGTATTACAATGTGTTTTTTCATATCTGTTTAAGTTGAAAATGCATTCCGTCTTTACGTTTCCAGTTGCCGCCCCAATCAAAGCCGGCATCAGTAAAACACTTAACCAGCTCTTTACTCATTTGCGGTTCTTTTCCCAAACCATTCCACGCGGCGTTGATGTCAATCGCAATTGCCCAGGAATGAAGTGACCACGTTTTGCCACCACGCACTAAACGCACATTAAAGCAGCCGTCCCAAGTCTTGACCTCGTCCTGAAGGCAGTTTGAAATGATATTCCAAAAGGCATTTTCAAGCGGTGCTATGAGATCGCGGTTACAATAGATTTTATTAGGTATTACCGGAAGCTCGCGGTTAATTGCGTCAGGTACATCCCAAAGCGTTAACCATTTGCGCTCCATAGCCGGAGTGGGTTCGCCGTATTTATGTATGCAATCTGTACTGCCTACCATTTGTCAAATAGTTTTGAAGCTTTCTCGATCAAGCCGGTGCGTATGGCTACCGACACCTTATCAATAAAGCTGTAAAAGCTTGGTTTTTTACCAAAGCGTCTCAACTGGTTCTCGCCAATGCTGTGCAGGTCAAAACTGATCACCACAAAGTAGAATGCGATTATTGCAAACAGAAACCCATCATAAAGCCAAGTGAGACCTACCAAAAGAAACAAGAGGCAAAACACGGTTAAGATGCTTGCTATAAGTATTACGCCGGCAAACTTCCAGACGCTGCTCCACAGCTTATCGCTTTTCATATAGCCGCGGGGTGATCCCGTTGATATTAGATGCTCTTTTGCTGAGGCTCGTGTTCCGGTATAGAAGTCGGCAATACTCACCAGTATGTATAAGATCGTAAGGACACCAAAGGCCAAAAGCGGCATTGTCATATCCTTAAGGCTGATGTCTCTCGTTAACTCAGCAATCAACTTTTTTGCACCAAATGAGCCGGGCAAAACCAGTACGACAAGCGCGCCGTCCTGATAGGTAAATGCTTTTTTGACCAGACTAAACACCAGTGTTGTAAGTTGATTAGAGGTTTGCATAGTGTAGATTAGCCCAGCCCCGTGAAGGGCTTGGGCTAATTATATTTAGGCTGTTTTACCTTGACGTAGTAAGGCAATACCCGCATAGTCTGCACGTCTTGCCCGACCACCAGATCGAACTAAGAAGGAATATAGATCACCGTAGTACTCTGGCGCGCCCGGCTGCTCAAAAGCAACTACACCTCCAAAGGCATATTCTACAGCATCTTTATACCAAAATAGTGATGCCTCATCGTCTGTTGCGGCACCTACCGCACCCGGAGCATTTAATGCACCCGCAGCGGTTACGCTGGCTACAGTTGAACGGCTCATGATGTTCCAGCCTTGGGCTTTAAGAATAACCCCCATACGACGCTCCTCTTCGGTTACGTTTTGCATATAAGTTGCGGTTACAACACTATCCGCAGGGAAACACGTGGCAAGATCGGTAGGCGTTAAAAGCGCATACATTTGACCATTATACCAGCGCTTTTTGGTACGGAAATAGGTCTGCATGCGTTGTAGGTCATTTAAGCTCATCCCTTTTCGAGTTCCCGTTGCACTTGGTGCGCTGGCAGGTACATCGGCGCCGGTAGCAGTTAATAAGTTACCAGCTGGCAAGCTTGTTGCTCCGTAAGCTCCATAAACAGGAGACTTTAACCAGTTTTGAATGGTTTCTTCAGCTACCGTTTCTACAAGCTTGTCGCGGTCTTCGCTCAATACACTATTACGCTTATCGTAGCTCAGCTCTTGCGTGTCAGCGTGTGGAATAACTACAGGATCAGTAGTGTACTCATCCAGTAAATAGATAATATCTGTATCGGTACGCTTACGAACTGTCGCAGGTAGTGAGCTTCTGTTTTTGACAACCTTGCCACTGCCTCCAGATTGAGGGATGTGAACCGCACGAGAGCCTATAACATTAGCGTCGGCATTATGTGACATCCTTAAGAAGCTGTTGTCCTTAAAGATTTCCTGCTCGATATGGTTCTGCCAGATTTCCTTCTGGATGGCCATAAAAGCAAGTCCGGTGTCTACAAACGACATTGCGGTTCCGGTGATCGCTCCGGCAGCTATTGAGGCTCCGGCCACCATAGGAGTTGCGCCGAAAAATACAGCTGCAACGACAAAGATGATCAGTGCGTTATACAGCAGGTTAAGTGGTTTAAAATGTTTCATTGTTCTATTCGGTTTTTGATTTGATGATTGATGTTAGAGCTTGTAATCCACGCCAAACTGCTCTTTAAATTTGGCTTTGAAACCCTCAAGGTTTTTCTCTTTTAAGGTTTCCAGTTTCCCAGCTTTGTCAAGCTCTGAATAGGTCAACTTCATAAGCTCATCACCGGCGGGTGCGTCGGTCTTCATTTGGCTTGAAGCGGTTGGGGTTGATGGAATTGAATCCAAATGTGCTTTTGCCGCGTCAAAGTCAGCATTAGCCAGTTTGATCATTCCCTCTTTTTGATCGGCAGTGATCTTACGATCTTCAACGGCTTTGTCAACAAGTGCGATGATCTTAGCGTCTTTGCCGGCATTCTCAGCCTCGTCAAGCTTCAGCTGTATTGCTTCCTTTTCGCTCTCTAAGGTTTTGATCTGAGTGCCTTGGGTTTGGCTCAGTGTTACCAGCTCTGCGATTGCGGTATGCGCATCGGTCTCGGTGGCACCGTCAGACAGTTTAAGCAGCGCCATTGTAGGCGCGGTTAATTGAATAAGTTTCATAGGTATTTCGGTGTTTTGATTAAGATTTGTAAGTACTTCAGAAAGCTTTACAAGCTCGTCGGCTTCGTTGTAAAGCACTACAGCAACAGATTCACTATTAGAGCCTATATCGCACATGGAAGCCTCTTTAAGCACTGATTTTTCGAGCCACTTTTCACCGTCTACTTCGACAAATTCAAGAGGTAAAAGCCCAGCGCTAGCCATTTTGATCGTTCCGTTTTCAACCTTTTTAAAGATTTTCATTGCGAAATCGTCGGTGTCGTCAAATACAGGCACGCCGGTAATCTGACCATCTTTTAATTCGATATCCTCCCAATATCCTAGTGGTAAGATTTCGTCAGCCTTTTCGCCCTTGGGTCGTATATGCATCCACAATAAGAGCGGATTGGTTTTAAAATCTGCTAAGTTGATCCCTGCGGTACGTACGCGGAAACCGTTGCTGTTTTTTGCCTCGGTACTAATTGGGAATCGTCTCGTACTCTTTTTCATAGTTGCCTGCTGCTTGTTGCATTTTGATGGGTCAAAGATGGTTTGGTATCGAGGGCTAAAAAAATGCAGCTTGGTAATACCCCCCGGTAAGTGGGTACGCTGCCCCCTGCAAGAGGTGGCGCTACAAAAGACAAATTCTTTTTTGGCGTGGATGCTTGCACCTTTGGCCTATGAAAAAAGAAGCCATACAGCGCAAAAAGGACTACGCCAAGCTGCTTTATACAGTTGAGGGCGTAACGGTACAAAAGGAACTTGCCGACCGGGTTGGGGTTTCTGCCGTGACCATGAACAAATGGGTTAAAGAGGAAGGTTGGGAAACGCGGCGGGCAAATGTGATCATTACTAAAGAAAGTGAGCTATACCGTGTATATCGTCAACTAACAGCACTAAATGATCACATTGAAAGCAAACCAGATGGAGAACAGTTTGCAAATAGTAAGGAGGCAGATGCTCTTGTTAAATACTCAGCAACTATACGCCAACTAGAAACCGACATGTCTGTGGCAGACGTGATCGAGGTAATGAAGCGCTTCGCGATTTACATACGTGAAGACGATTATCAAAAGGCAAAAGAGATTTCAAGCCTTGCAGACAGTTTCATTAAATCACTAATTAACTAATGTTAAAACCAGCCGAAAAACGCGCTTTAATAGACTGGGACGAGTTCATTGAAGATATGAACCGGGACGCTCCTGTGGCATCCAACGAAACCGAACGGGAAAAGCGCAAACGCATTGAAGCTCTGGAAGCCGACCACGAAGCTTGGTTTAGGTACTACTTTTCAAAATATTATACCTCAGAGCCTGCAAACTTCCACAAGCGAAGTACAAAGCGTGTAATGGAGAATCCCGAACATATTGAAGCCAGACCGTGGTCGAGAGAGTTGTCAAAGTCAGGACGTACAATGATGGAAGCCCTTAAACTATTTCTAACGGGGAAAAAGAAGTCTGCGTTTTTAGTAAGTGCAACACAAGATGCAGCAGACCTTTTGGCGAAACCGTACAAGCTCAATCTGGAGAAAAACCAGCGTATCATAAATGATTATGGTAATCAAGTTAAACACGGAGACTGGGCAACATCACGCTTTGTTTCTAAAAAGGGATTTTCGATGCGCGCCATCGGTAAAGGTGGTAACCCCCGTGGTAGTCGTGAGGAGGAAGTAAGACCTGATCTGTTAATAGTCGATGATTATGACACCGACGAAAGCTGCCGTAATCCTGATCGTGTTGAGCAGGATTGGGAATGGTTAGAAAGGGCTTTTTATGCCACGCGTTCCATATCGGTACCGTTGCTAATGATCTTTAATGGTAACATCATTGCAAAAGATTGCTGTATGGTTAGAGCGATCAAAATTGCAGACCACGCAGAGATTGTAAACATTAGAGACAAGAACGGTAAATCTACATGGCCTCAAAAGAATACTGAAGAAATGATTGATCGGGCGTTAAAGCCTCTAAGTTATTTTGCCATCCAGCAGGAGTATTACAATAACCCTATTACAAAGGGCAAAGTCTTCCAGCAGCTCAACTATAAAAAGTTACCGCCTCTTAGTCAGTACAAATTCCTTGTGGCCTATACAGACCCCTCCTATAAAAGCGGAAAAAAGAATGACTATAAAGCCACCTGTCTTATTGGTAAATGGCAGGATGAATACCACGTGCGGAAAATGTATTGCGATCAAACTACGACGGCACAAATGCTCGACTGGCAGTATGAGATCATTAAGGATGTAAACGGTAAAGTGCCGGTGTATTTTGTGATTGAGTGGCCGTGGATCGATGACACCTTAAAGCTTGAGATCAAAAAGGCAAATGAAAGGCACAAATTAACCCTTCCATTAATGCCTGATCCACGGGATAAACCAGACAAATTCTACCGTATTGAATCGAAACTGGAACCGCTTAACCGTAACGAAAAGTTGTGGTTTGAAGAAAGGCTTAAAGACAGTAAGCATATGACCAATACAGAAGACCAGTTTCTCGCACTTTCACCAACTAGTAAAGCTCATGATGATGCTCCGGATGCTGTGGAAGGCGGGGCAGTATTTATTGATCACAAGGTCAGCTCTGACACCAGCCAAATACAAACTAATGCCGGAAGGCGCACAAACAACAAACGATGGTAACACGTGACGATTTTAAGACTACGCTCTACTCCGAGCTGCTCAATGCAGTAGACCGCGGGGATCAGGATATACTAAACGATGCTATGGCTGCCGCTGAAGCTCAGGCAATGGGCTATTTAAGTCGGTACGATATAGATACGCTTTTTGCCCGGCAGGACGATGAGCGCGACAGTATGCTGCTCGTGGCCGTTAAAGATTTAGCCGCTTGGCACTTTATTATACTTGGTAATCCGGCAACCGATATGGAGCTGCGCAAGACACGCCGCGATGAGGCTATAAGTTGGTTAAAAGACATACAAAGTGGCAAGGTGGTACCGCGCAACTGGCCGCCTGCAATTGAAGAAAGCGCAGACCAACTATTTCACGTTAGCAGCGCGCCTAAGCGCAATACCCGCTGGTAATTTAAACACCGATTAAAACGCATTTAAATGGCACGAAAAGTATCTAATAAACGAATAACCAAGACAAAGGTTACCAAACCGGCTGGCGCTCCTGATCAGATAGTTTTGCACAAGATTGAGGTACGACCTTACAATCGTACGGAGCAAGACATCCCTAACTGGAGGCGCGCAATTCAAAGCGCAGAATCTCAAATCCCACGGCGCAGCCTATTGTATAACCTCTATGCCGATGTTGACCTTGACGGTCACGTCGAGGCGGTGACCGGAAAGCGTCGCGATCCTATCAAAGCAGCCAACTGGCAATTTGTAGATAAGGAAGGGACGCCGGTTGATACGGTTAATGATCTAATTGACTCCGTTGGTTTTGACGACCTGCTCGATGAGATTATGAACGCAAAGTTTTGGGGCTATTCTATGATGGAACCCACCTTTTGGCAAGATCAGGACGGCAGCTGGGAAATGGACGCCGGACTTTTGCCGCGTCTCAATTACCGGCCTGAGAATGGTATACTGAGTTATGACAGCTACAGCGAGGAGGGGGTTAATATTCGTGAAGGCATCTATGCCAAAACCATTATGGAGGTCGGCAAGATCAAAGATTTAGGCTTGTATATGAAGGCCTCGCCATACGCTATTTTAAAACGTGGCGGGCTGGGCGATTATGCGGCCTTTATTCAGACGTTTGGGAATCCTTTGATCGACGCAATGTGGAACGGCTTTGATGAGAAGCAACGCGTGCAGCTTCAGCAGGCTTTACAGGAAATTGGCGCAGGCGGTACCATCATACGACCCGATGGAACCACCATCGACATCAAAGAGAATAACGTCAATGCCACGGGCGATGCGCACGGTAACTTTTTGCGCTTTCTCAATGCCGAAATATCAAAGGCTTTAATTGGTACCACCGAGACTACCGAGAGCAGCTCCAGCTCTGGCTATGCGCAGAGTAAAACCCATCAGGAGCAGGACGAAAGCAAGCACGAGACCGATTTAAACTACGTTAGACGGGTGTTAAACTCACGTTTTATACGCATCCTGCAAAGTGCCGGGTTTGATACTCAAGGTGGTCGCTTTATCATTCAGGGCGAAAGTCAGGAACTCACAGTTAAGGAAAGTTATGAGATGTACAAGTCTATGCGTAAAGAGTTAGGACTGCCCATTGACGATGATTTCTTTTACGAGACTTTTGACGTGCCAAAGCCTGAGAACTACGATAGCCTTAAGGCTCAGCAGAAGGAACAAAAGCCACCGGTACCGAAACCCGGGGCAAAAAAGGCTAACAAAAAAGAAGATCCCGATGCGGTGAACCTTTCGCTTTCTGATGAGGAAACCAAGGAGCAACTTGATCGGGGGTTCTTGAACTGGCTTAAACGCTTTTTACCTTTTTTTTCAAAAGCCCCGGCGGAGACGACCGGGGCAACAGCCAGCTGTGGTCATCACCACACGATCAATCTGGCAGCGCTTGAAGGCTTTGATAATGATGGGTTGATCAATCGTATATGGGAGCAAAAAGGGAAGGTAAGTTTTGATGCTGCGCTCTTTTACTATACAGCAAGCACGTTGTTTAAGGGATTTAAAGAAGCTTGGGATAAAGCCAACACTATTACTTTAGCAGACGCGCCGGGCTTTGTGTATGGGATAGATGATCCTGCGCTGCTCACTGCATTTGAGCAAAATTTATTTAGATTTAGTGGAGCAAAAACCTTAGCAGAGGTGTACGAGTTAAACGAACTATTTAAAAAGGCTACCAGCTTTAGAGAATTTTACCAGATGGCTAAAGAGCGCTTAGGCGTCTTTAATAAAAACTGGTTAGAGACAGAGTACACCAGTGCGGTACTTACCGGAGAAGCTGCGGCAACGTATAACAGGCTTATTAAGCAAACAGAACTATACCCGTACTGGAAGTATAAAACCGCAGGTGATCATCTGGTAAGACCAGAGCACGCTGCCCTTAACGGTCTCGTTTTACCTTCTAATGATAAGCGCTGGGATAAGCTATTCCCGCCTAATGGATGGAACTGCCGCTGCTACATTGTGCCCCGTTTAAAAAACGAGGTGACTCAAGAAGAGCTGAGGGCTTCCCGCAAACGTGCTGACGCCTACCTAAACTCCAAGCAGTTTAAAAGCGAAGCATTACAAGGTTGGGGTGTTAACCGTGCGGCAACTGGAGAAGTGTTTACCGCAAACCAGCAGTATGTACATAAGTTTCCCGGGAAAGCTGCAAAAATGATCAACACGCTTAAACCGGCAGACTGGGGTCTTGACAGCTACAGCAATGCCAAAAAGCAAGCCACCGAAGCTACAAAGACTTATGAGGGCACAGCTGCTGAATTCTTTGACCAGTTAGAAAGCCTTAATGACCTACGCGTGATTAAAGACTATCACAAACGGCCGCTACAAGTGAAAGAGGGTAATTTTAAACGGCATACCAAAAGGCGTGCAGAACGAGTGCGTTTACTTGAAGCTTTAGGCCAGACGCTTACAGCCCCACACGAGGTTTGGTTAAATGGTGCAGAGCTGGGCGAGATGGTGTACATCTCATACTTTCTTGATAAAACAATCACAGTAAGGGCATCGATCAAAAACGGAACAATGGAGCTGCTTACGTGGTACGAGCTAACCGAAAAAAGAACAATCTTAAACAAACACCGCAACGGGCTGCTGGTGTATAAAAAGTAAAACCCCGCTACAAGAGCGGGGTTATAGATGCAGGTTAATATCAGATGACGCCGTCCCTATCAGCCGTAGGCCGCCCCCGTCACCTGCTAGGTGTTGGCCGCCCCTTTACCGTCATCATCAACTTACTACAAAGATACAGTAAATGAACTATCAAAAGCAATTAAACGACTGGTTTTCACGTTTTGAGCATCGTTTTGATGCTGCCGTGCCTACAATAGTATCAGATACTGCTGTCGAGTTCTTTAAAGAGCGTTTCAATACGCAGGAGTGGGACGGTGTGCCTTGGGAAACGCTTAACCCCAAATACGCAGCCACCAAAACCCGAGGTAAAGGGCGTATTCTTACCAGAACCGGTGATTTAATGAACTCCATTCGCCCCAGCGAAATCAATGCAACCCGGGTGGTAATCTCAGCCGGTAATACTAAAGCTCCCTACGCACGTGTGCATAATGAAGGATTACGCATCACCGGCATACGCAACGTAAAGAGTTATACTAACCGCAACTTTATGGGTAAAGGAAAACGGGTACAGATCAAGGCGCATACGCGTACCGTAAATTACAAGATGCCTGAGCGACGCTTTATGGGCAATTCTAAGTATCTCAATCAAGCTATTATTAACCGCCTTACGGCATTTTACAACAATCGATGAAAACGCTATTTATAGACCTTACAGATCGTCTGCAAGCCCTTGATGTGATCAAATGGGCTGATGAAGACAAAGGGCAAATGAATTATGAGAAACCGCCTATTCTATTCCCGGCGACGCTGATAGACATTCAAGAACCCCGGCGGCAAAATCTGAACTTAAAGATACAGGAATGTAACGCCCAGATCACTGTGGCCATTTGCTTAGACTGGAGAGGCAACACCAATGCCGTCACTCCTGAAGCTGCACGCGAAAAAAGCCTGTTTTATTATGATGTGGAGGAAGCGGTCTATAAAGCCTTGCAAGGTTGGAGCAATGGGCAAATTAACGCGCTGGAGTGTGTAGGCAAGCGAAAGCAAAAAAGACCTGATCAATTTACCGTGCTAGAGCTTGTTTTCACCACGCAATACCGAGACAGCTCTGCGCTAGACGCCGGGTAAATTCACGCGCCCAGACCAGTCAAAATGCGGGTATTGCTTGCGCAGCTCTGCAACCGGTGTACGCGCATCAACAAGGCGATTAACCAGGGCAGTTCGTTTTTTGAGTTCGTTGTAGATCGTGTCTGGCTCAAGGAAGAATTCTAAATGCAAGTGATGTAGGCAATCTTCATACAGCATACGGCATATAGAACCGTAGTAATAATACCGGTGCGCGATCGCATCTGCGCGGCGTGCTAAATTAGGCTTGCTGTGCGCCGGCTCAATAGGCTGAAATATAAGATTATCGTAAAGTGAGTATTGCCCTTTCATCTAGTAACAAAAATAACGGCTTGCTGTATAATAAGCAAGCCGT
>CERL01028693.1_pt1 | contig 18692 bp, 14 predicted proteins | sample 530811 | NCBI WGS metagenome assembly CERL01 (sample SAMEA2620995, study PRJEB7988) | marine metagenome | isolation source: saline water (ENVO:00002010), including
CCCCACTTGAACGCTTCCCTTGATCTACACCAATCCATCCGTGACCGGCTTTGGTTCTCTTTTTGATTTCAAAGCCGTTAGCACCTATTTGCGTTAATGTAACATCGTTCCAAACTGGGATGTATTGCAAGCGACTACTTACACGCTCATCCCATTCACTTAAAGGAGGTGTTTTGCGTCCCGCGATCTGGGCATCTTTTACCGCTTGACCGGGGTCTCGCCTAAGACCCGTAATACCCTTTACCGCTTCTGCCCATAGCCCTTCTTCTTCGCCTACTAAACGCAGATGCCTATCGTAAAGTGCATCGTTTTGCAGTACCGAGAAACGCAAACCTAAGCCTTGTATAAAGTCATTGTTTACATCGCCGTCAAAAACAAAAGAGTGAGTTATGTGCAGCGCGTCGCTGCCAGCGTATCCATACAGTCGTATTGTGAAGGGCAACCATTGTTTACTATTTTCTCTAGCATGAACCCCCTCAACTTTAATGACAGCACGCACAGGTCCGGTCTGCTCAACCGTAACGCTTTGTATTTTTGAAGAAAACTGAGTAGTAACTGCATCGAAATCTGGGGAGGACTTCACCAATCCGACAAGATGTGCGTTTTGCCCAACTAACTTGTTACCACGCATCAACTTACTAACAATATGCGTACCCTGTTTAGGAATTTCAAACTGCGCTATGCCTGTTGAAAGTGTCACCGCATTGGCGTTTTCACTTACCTTGACTGGTGTTTTAGGAATCTTTGGAGCTGATTTTATGATCTTTGCCGCGCGACCGACTTCTGCTGATGTGGGTATAGCATGAGCCGTCCACTTTATAGAACCATCAGGCCAAAATGCTGTTACCCATGTTTGCAGAGGAATCTGCTCGCCCTTTTCATTAACCAGCGAGAGTGGCTCACCTTTACGCAACGTCCCCTGTTTCCATGGATAACCAAAAGTCGTCCCTTTTAGTTCGCCGGGCTCATCACCGTCTAGCCAATTGAGAGCGCCTTTAATACGCTCTATTTTTTTTGATGATTGAAGAGGCATACCGCTAGCCGGCTTCGTTGATGCTGAACACGCTGTTAATGAAAATGGCACAGATGCTGCCACCCCAGAACGGATAATAAATTCTCGTCTATCCATGTGGACTCCGATAACGCTTAATGTTAATTACTTTTTAATCTTTGTTTAATTTTTATCACAAAAGAAATAAAATAACCAATTATGATTGAATTTGATTATTAATAATTGCACATTTAAACCTTCAGGGGAGAGATCACTGTGTCGAATACGTTTACTTTACTAGCCAAAGCTAGCTTAATTACACTCGTAGGGCTGTCATTGTCTGGCTGCCAAAAGGCACCTGATACCATGCCCCCTAACGCAGTCCCTGCACAAGTTACTCAACATATGCAGCTTATCTATGATAACCCCATGCAAAATGCCGAAGATATGACCGGCTGGCAAATGGAGGGGCCTGGACAGGTAAGCTTCGAAAACAATTGGATGCAAATGTGGTCACCTGATGAAGCCATGCATCACGTGTACTGGGCACCTATACGCTTTCCAGACAGCTTTGTCGCAAGTTGGCAAGCGCAAGCCCTTAATACCGAGGCTGGGTTAGTCATTGTTTTTTTTGCTGCAAAGGGCGAGAATGGCGAGTCTATATTCGACAGCCAGCTTCTACCTCGCAACGGTATATTCACTCAATATACCGAGGGTGACATTAAAAGTTATCATATTTCTTACTATGCAAACGCGGCGCACAACCCTGATCGTCAACACGCAAATTTGAGAAAAAACAATACATTCTCACTACTTCAAAAAGGAAAGGTGGGTATACCTGCTCACTCAACAAAGCCGCACACTATTACGTTAGTGAAGCAAAGTGCGCATATTCAACTGTTTATCGATGACGAAAAAGTGATTGATTATATAGACAACACCCCCGTTGTAGACAATGTCGACACGGGCAAACCTTTGGCCGACGGCTACATAGGTTTTAGACAGATGAAGTGGACTCAGTTTCAGTATAGAAATTTAAAAGTATGGGCGTACAAAAACTCGTAGCACCCACGAGGCCAGTGTCGTTACTTGCTTAACTTTCTCTACATGCGAACTCACGAAAAGTGATATTAGAACCTGTTGTTTTTTGTTGTACTTTTTGGCAGCGATCAACAGGCTCTAGTCTAAATGAAATACTCGCGTAAGCGGCTGAACAACCGGGCTATTATCGGCGTTGTGTTCCATAATATCGCCCATAAATTCCCACCACTTTTGCATGATTTCGTATTCGGGTAAGTTATCCATATCGTGAGTCGATTCCCGTTTTAACACTGCGAATAACTGCAAGGTGTCTGGGTGCAGAAATATTGAGTAGTCGTGGATACCCGCTTTTTTCAATAAAGCCACAAGTTCAGGCCAAATCTCATCGTGACGTTTTTTATATTCATCCTCAAAACCGGGCAGCAACTGCATTACAAACGCTATTTTTTCCATTTCAAATATCCTATTAGAGCTCACTGACAACGCACTTAGTCAGCCTTGATTTCGTTACCTGCAAACGATTATGCCGAGTAACCCCCCCTGTGGCTCAAGGTTAAAATAAGGCGGCGCGCCTACATGTAGGGTTTGAGGTGATTATGCGTAAACGCGCCATAAAAAATATACAAATGACTCTTGCGTTCACTTTGACATCGACGGTGGTTTTACTCTATTTAACCCGAAAACCTATGTAACACCGGTCGAACTTCACACACTAGCCCTTAACAATCAAATTCAATCATAAATACTCAAGTAATGTAAATACGAGGAAACATTAAAGTTCAAATGAGAAACATAGAACTCGACGGTTTGTGAACATATGAATAGTTCATAGGCCGTGAAAATCTAAAATATCCTCAGCCAGTTTCTGTAATGAATTTTCTTGAGAAGAATTTGCCGCGATGTGTTCAACTTCATGAATCAAGTTGGAGTGGAGCCAAGATGGCTCTACACTGTACATTGCTTGAATGGCCGCACGCCTTAATGCCAGATCAGGTTGCGATAAAAGTTTCTCTATTGCCGATACCAGACTTAATTGAGAACCGTACAGCGTAATACCAGCAATGGCTTGCACCTGGATATCCGGGTTTTGATATAATAATAATGTCTCCATACGCTGCGCTATCTCTTCTTTTTTGTGCGCCTGAGCGCTACGTAAATTTAGCAGTCTCGCGATATCAGCGATATGGGTAGGTTTCTCCATATGATAACTTTGCTCAATCAAGAGTGCTTCTACTTCTAAAGAGGTAGATGAAAAGTGGTGATTTTTTACGATATCAAGGGCCAAATCTACCGCTTGTGACGTACCTTCACGGAAAAGACTATTTAATACGGTGAGTTTTAGGCCTTCATCTTCGAGGGAGAGCGCATCAAGTAGAATTCTCTGCTCGGAATAATTTGCGTTTAATAGTTTATAAACCAAAAACTCAGTAGGTGATGGATGAGTTCGGAGCAAAAACAAGAAATCCAGAAGTTTTGATCTATCTCCGCTAATTATGGCTTCGTAGCCAGCTTCTATATGACCTTTCTCATTATTCTCTAGACCCGAATTTTGCCATGATATTGAAGAAGACATAGTGCAATCGATTTGTGCTCCGCCGCCATCATTTATTTTGTTCAGCAAAGGTTTGTATTGATCGTGCGCCATATCTTCATACCATTTAGTGAAGACTAGACTGGTAACAACCACGCCAATTGCGACACCAAGTGCAATGTCATACCCCTTTTTCATTCGCTCACCTCACTGCACGTCTTCCAACTCAATATCATTCCTGCTTTGGGTTTCAATTATGAATCAAATTGAAACTTAACAATCGATTATGACTAACTTTGATTGATTAAATAAAAATTTAACATATATTTTACACCCCAACAACAGGACAGGAACGCTTTATGACTTCAAGAATCGCGAGAAAACAGGCTTTGTGGATATCCCCCATGGGTGCATTGGCAATTGCTCTGTCATTAGTGAGTGTGGCTGATGCAGCGGACACGACTCAAATACCAGATAAACCCACGTCGCCAATTAATTTGCTCGACAATGAAACCTATGATTTTGGTGGAAGAACTATTGACGGTGGCAACATATCCGATAATGGCTTGTTTCGCTGCTTTAACCGGCGTGGCGTAACGATAAAAAACGTCACTGTAACTAACAGTCCCCGTTATGCCCTGCTCGCTAGAGGCTGCAGCAGTGTCACTATTGAGAATTTTAAAATGAAGAATATGGGGAGCAGCGTAGGTGGCATCAGATTCGATAAAGGCACAGAAAATAAGACCGTGACCTTGAACAGTATTGAAGCTGATAATGTTGGCGGGCATGCTGTAGAACTATGGGATACTAATGGTTTCACGATTGGTACGGTTAAAGCAAACAATACCGATGGCTGCGGATTACTTCTCAACCGAAGTCGAAACGGAACTGTGTCTAGGGTAGAAGGCGATGGAAACGATCAATATGGTGGTTATGCTACCTTCAGAGTCGCGAATAATAATGGCGGTAACATTCAAGTTGGTACAGTAAAATCGCGCAATTCAGGCCGGGGGTTCTTTAGTGTTAGTGGTTCCCACGGTACCACGGTTAACTATGTCGATATCGCCTCTAGTAACAAAGAAGGTATTTACATCCAAGACTCGTCTAACACGGTCGTAAGTAGTGGAAAGGTACGAGGAACCCCTAACTGCAGAATAAGGGGGGGCTCTGGCAACAGCATTAACGCAGATTGTGGTGGCAATATTGCAAACTGATCTAGGAAGCCTCAGAATTTCTACCTAATGTTCTTTAAAGAGGTATCCTGAGGCCATTTCCCCCTCTAGAAGAGTGAAGATAACGAGCGCATGTTCATACTTCTACACTACAAATTTAGGTCACAAAATGAACTAAAATGAGTACCACGGGGTATGAACAACCATGTGCACGATGCTATACTTAAGTCGAATTGAGTTTAATGGATCCTTCATGCGTTTTGTAATAGCTTTCTGCGTTGTTTTTGTTGCTGTTTCACTGTTTGTGTCACTTCAGTGCACTGCCAAAGCACGCGCACAACAAACATCAGTAGCCACCTCCCCTTTTCTTATGGAGAGGGTGAAGAATAACGATTGGATGCTTATTGACGTTCGTTCTCCAAAGGCCTTTGCAAACGGCCATATTCCAGGCGCAATCAACATGCCTCACGAGCGCATCAACGATTACCTAAGCGAACTGGAGCAACACAAAGGTAAACCCATTATCATCTATTGTCAGTCAGGCCAAAAAGCACATATTGCTATGAAGATGCTCGAAGAAATGGATTTTAGTGAGGTGATGCATTTTGAGGGCGACATGTTGGGCTGGAATGAAATAGGCGCAACGATAGATAGAATGTAAAGCCACTCTATGTGGCGATCCATTCTCTGTGATACACTTTTTTTATTCAGCCTAAAGTACCTTCCCTATGAAAATAGATATCTCAACACCAGCCATGTTGTTTCCGGCAATATCATTACTGTTGTTGGCGTACACCAATCGCTTTCTCACACTCGCCACCATTATTAGAAACTTTTCTAAAGAAGAAGCTGATGACAACACTCAAGCGCAAATTAAAAATCTTCGTTTACGAATACAGCTGATAAAGCGCATGCAGATAGCGGGTGTAGGAAGCTTTTTCTTGTGTGTAGTCTCTATGCTCGCTATTTACCTCACCTACCAGCAAGTAGGAAATTGGGTATTTGCAGCGAGTCTTGTGTCCTTATTGTATTCGTTATGGATGTCGGTAAGAGAAATTCTCATTTCCGTAGAAGCACTGGACGTTCATTTAGACGGTATTAAGAACGCACCTACTATGAAATCTCGAAAATAAATACTATTGCCTCAAAACAAAAATATAGGTTAGGTTAATCATTCCACACAAAAACGGAGCCTAACCATGTCCTACATAGACGGTTTTGTCGTAGCGGTACCCACTGAAAATAAACAAGCCTACCTTGAACACGCTAAGTTGGCAGGCAGTATCTTTAAAGAATACGGCGCACTTCAAATCATAGAAGCTTGGGGCGACGATGTACCAAGTGGAGAGATAACCTCCTTCCCCCTTGCAGTGAAGGCAAAAGAGGATGAAACCGTTGTATTCTCCATTGCAATACGGCCCTCTAAAGAGGTGAGGGACTCTGGTTGGCAGAAAATTATGGATGACCCCAGAATGCAAGAGGGAGAAAACCCCATGCCATTCGACGGTAAACGATTAATTTATGGCGGCTTTGAGCCTTTACTGACGCTTTAGCGCTAGGCAAAAAAAACCGCTGAAAACATCAGCGGTTTTAGATAGTGCGATTTAACGTTTACGCTAGGGTAATACGCGCAAACTTGCGTTTACCCACCTGATACACGTTTTCACCTTTCTCAACAATAACTAAACGGGTATCTTCTACTTTGTCGCCGTTAATTTTAACGGCACCTTGCTTAATCATGCGCATGGCATCTGACGTAGAACCCACTAGCTTAGCTTCTTTCAAAAGGTTACCAATAGCGATGCCTTCGTCACCTAACGCAATCTCTATTTCTGGCATATCATCGGGGATTGCATTTTTCTGGAAGCGCTGGATAAAGTCTTGATGCGCGCCTTCAGCAGCAACTTCATCGTGGAAACGAGCAATAATTTCTTTCGCCAACAAAATTTTGATGTCTCGTGGGTTTTCACCTTGTTCCACACGCGTTTTAAGCTCAGCAATTTCTTCAAGCGGACGGAAGCTTAGCAAATCGTAGTAACGCCACATTAAATCATCGGAAATAGACATCACTTTACCAAACATCTCATTCGGTGCGTCTGTGATACCGATGTAGTTATTCAGTGATTTAGACATTTTCTGAACGCCATCTAGGCCTTCAAGGAGCGGTACCATCACAATAGATTGTTGGGTAATGCCTTGCTCTTTTTGAAGCTCACGTCCCATTAGCAGGTTAAATCGTTGATCAGTACCACCAAGTTCAACATCAGATTTCAGAGCCACTGAGTCCCACCCTTGCACTAGTGGGTAGAGAAACTCATGGATAGCAATAGGTTGGCCATTGTTGTAACGCTTTTTAAAGTCATCACGCTCAAGCATTCTCGCCACGGTTTGGCTAGCGGCCAACTTAATCATGCCAGCAGCACCTAACTCGTCCATCCACTCAGAGTTAAACCGAATCTCAGTTTTCTCTTTATCGAGGATTTTGAACACCTGCTCTTGATAAGTTTTTGCGTTTTCTAATACCTGATCTTTACTTAGGGGCTTGCGTGTGACATTTTTACCTGTAGGATCGCCGATAAGACCAGTAAAGTCACCAATAAGAAAAACAACCTTGTGACCAAGTTGCTGGAATGTACGCAACTTGTTGATCAGAACAGTGTGACCAAGATGCAGATCAGGCGCAGTTGGATCAAAACCCGCTTTAATAGTTAAGGTTTTGCCGGATTTTAGTTTTTCGATTAAATCCTCTTCGGGGAGTATTTCATCTACACCCCGTTTAATCTCAGCTAGCGCTGTTTGCCAATCTTTCATTAGTTATTCACACTCTTTGATAACATTAATATAATTTTGGCCGCATTTTACGCGTACAACGGAACCATTGAAAGGTTTGCGCGTCAAAAAACGAATTACAAACTGTCATGTTGTTAAACCCAACAGCTTTACGGGCGACGCTGCGCATTGAATTGTCCTGATTTGAATGAATCAATCGCGAAGATAAGAGCTTTTGGGTGTAACAATTTGCGCTAACAATATAATGAGAAAAGTCACATTAATAGTGGCGTATGTGAAACCGTGTAGTACACATAAAAATTCTCAGGTGGGCAGTAGTATGAGAAAGAAATTAGACGCCTCAAAGGCGCTGAATCTATTTAAAAAATTACCCAAGCAGCATAGAACAGGCATCGCCGTAGCGAGCTTATTTCTAGGCACGCTGATTCTTTTACCGTCAGAATCGGTAGAAGCCAGTCGTCATCAAGAAGCCTATATTCTTGATGCGGGTGTTCGCTATCCAGTAGAGCTTCATATCACCCCCTCTACCGATGTATTAACCGGTGAAGAAGAGTCTAGCTGGCAAACGTACAAAGTGAGAAGTGGCGACACCTTAGCTAAGCTTTTCAAACGTGCAGGCTTTACTTCTCGTGACGTGTATAACGTGACTCAAGCTGGCGAATTGACAAAAACTCTCGTGACCTTGTTGCCTGGCGATGAACTTTCCTTCAAAACGAATAAAGAAGGCGGGTTTGGCGAGTTAAAGTATAAGCTGTCTTCAACAGAGACCTTGTTTGTACGTCCAGACTCGTCAAAGGACAATGCGCCTTTGGTGGCTGAACTTGAAAAGCGAGATGTAGATATTCGATACAATTTTGCCCAAGGTGAAATTCACTCAAGTTTTTGGAACGCTGCCGTAACAGCCGGCCTTACCAGCAACCAAATTATGAATCTTGCGGGTATATTCGGTTGGGATATCGACTTTGCCATGGAAATTCGTTCTGGTGATACCTTCAATGTGGTATTCGAAGAACAATACATTGATGGTGAGTTTGTCGGTTACGGCGACATCGTGGCCGCTGAATTTACCAACCAGGGTGAGCTTTTTAGTGCCATTTTGCATGAAGACGGCACCTACTATACCCCGGAAGGACGCAGTATGCGTAAGAGTTTCTTACGCGCACCGGTAAACTTCAGGTATGTGAGTTCTAACTTTACTAAAGCGCGTTTCCATCCAGTGCAAAAACGCTGGAAGGCACACCGTGGCACCGATTACGTTGCGGCAGTCGGCACGCCGGTTATGGCTGCCGGTGATGGTAAAGTCATTAAATCAGGCTACGATAAATACAATGGTCACCATGTGTTTGTTCAGCATGGGGAAAAGTACACCACCAAGTACCTGCATTTTAAGAAACGTGCGGTAAAAGTGGGCGACACGGTTAAGCAAGGGCAAACGGTTGGGTATTTGGGTAGCACAGGTATGGTGACTGGCGCGCACTTACACTATGAATTCTTAGTGGATGGTGTACACAGAAACCCGCGAACGGTGGAATTGCCCAAAGCGCAGCCTATTGCTAAAGAAGAGCGTGCAAGATTTATGGAAATTGTCGACGTTCGCCAACAGCAACTTAACAATAACAAGCGCATTATGCTTGCGATGAAATAACCATTGAATGGCTAAGTTCATTGGCCTTATGTCAGGTACCAGCATGGACGGCGTAGACGCCGTCCTTTGCGAAATATCTGAGCATGAATGTACAACGCTAGGCGCCTATTCTCTTCCCTACCCTGAGTCACTACTGCGTGCCTTACACGCACTTTGCGTGCCCTCAACGGACGAAGTCAACACCCTTGCCATTGCCGATAGATGGGTAGCGGAAGTCTTTGCTCAGGCGGCTTTAGGACTTCTGAATAAGTATCAGGTTTCTGCAAAGACGATTTGCGCCATTGGTTCTCATGGCCAGACCCTTCGCCATTATCCAAATAGCGACATTCAATCGGCAGTATTTAAGCCGCAGGACATGCGTGGGTTCACTTGCCAAATTGGCGATCCAAGCACCATTGCTGCACTGACGAATATTAACGTGGTGGCCGACTTTCGCCGCAAAGATATTGCCCTTGGCGGGCAGGGTGCGCCTCTAGTGCCCGCCTACCATGCTGCGGTATTTTCTGACCCTGAAAAGTATCGCGCATTAGTGAATATTGGCGGCATCGCCAATATCACGGTTTTACCTCCCAGCCAGTCAACAAAGCCGCCAAAGGGCTTCGATACTGGCCCAGGTAATACCCTCATGGATCATTGGATTAAACGGCACCAAAACCTGCCCTACGATAAGCATGGCAACTGGGCGCGGCAAGGCCAGGTGCATGCTGAGCTGTTAGCACGGCTGTTGGAAGATAAGTATTTTGCACTTTCCCCCCCTAAAAGTACGGGGCGTGAGTATTTTAATCCTGCATGGCTAGCCAATTACTTGTCACAATTTAATGCACCAGCAGACAAACCACAGCATCCCCGTCAGCAAGGAGACGCAAATACGTCCCCTTCCTCTATTCCCCCTCAAGATGTGCAAGCCACTTTGCTTTCACTGACCGCACAAACTATTGCTGATGATGTTGCTCGCGAACTTAACGAGTGTGGCGCCAATGACGAGAAAAGCGACGTCGTCATTTGCGGTGGAGGCGTATTTAATCTCGCCCTTATGCAACAGTTAAAAGACCGGCTTCCAGCCTATAGGGTTGTAACCAGCGAGGCGCTTGGCATACATCCCCAACACGTTGAAGGCGCCGCCTTTGCGTGGCTAGCCTATGCATATATTCACGATATTCCCGGTAATATTCCCGCTGTCACTGGCGCATCTGCCGCAACGGTACTGGGCGGGTTATACAAATAACTACACAGGTATAGATAAACATACCTTTAGCACAAATAATCATTGTCTGCTTCCCCTTCACTAGGCTAAACTTTATACTAAAGTCGAATCTATCATCACCTTCCAAGCAGCTTCGTCACTTCAGATTAAACGCAGTGCAAATAACACAACCTGTTTGACTTGTTTAATAAACGCATGAAAAAGGAGATTTCGCGTTGTCAGGAGAAAAGAAAACCGTTCTGGTTGTAGACGATACCCCGGAAAATATCGACCTACTATCAGCTGTACTTAGCCCTTATTTTAAAGTTAAAGCTGCCATGAACGGTGCCTTAGCGATTAAAATTGCGCAGGGTAAAAACAAACCCGATATTATTCTCCTTGACGTCATGATGCCCGACCTAGACGGCTATGAAGTTTGCCGCCGCCTAAAAAAGGATGTGTCTACCGCCGCAATTCCTGTCATTTTTGTCACCGCAAAAAGTGAAATTGAAGACGAGCAAAAGGGCTTCGATTTAGGCGCTGCCGACTATATCGCCAAACCAATAAGCCCGCCCATCGTCGTGTCGAGAGTTAAAGCTCAGATTGCACTTTACGATCAGGCGCGTCACCTTGAAGCACTTGTTGCACAACGCACAGAAGACTTGCACCACACGCGTCTTGAGATTATTCGTCGCTTAGGCAAAGCAGCAGAATACAAAGATAACGAAACCGGCATGCACGTTATTCGCATGAGTTACTTCAGCAAATTCCTCGCTGAAAAATTAGATGTGTCTGAAGAATGGATAGACCTTCTTCATAACGCTGCCCCTATGCATGATGTGGGAAAAATAGGTATTCCTGATTCAATTTTGCTAAAGCCAGGCAGGCTTGATCCGCAAGAGTGGGAGATCATGCAAAAACATGCGCAGTTCGGATGCGAAATTATCGGCGATAGTGACGAGCCCTTGCTAAATATGGCTAGAGAAATCGCGCTTTATCACCATGAAAAATGGGATGGAAGTGGTTACCCTCAGGGTATAAAAGGAGAGGCTATTCCGCTTTCTGCACGAATTGTAGCGATTACCGATGTATTTGATGCGCTAACGAGTGAGCGCCCCTACAAAAAAGCGTGGAGCGAAGAACGCGCAATTGCACTGATAGAATCTGAAGCTGGTAAGCATTTCGACCCTACTCTTGTTCCCCTGTTTTTAGAATGTTTAGAAGAAATTAGGGAAATACAAACACGTTTCGGCGACGAGATATTTGCAGCGCACAAATAAGGTGTTCGTCATGCCCACCGACATTCACGCGAAGAAGAGCCCATGATGCGACATTTCCCCTATCGCACTGGCAGTGCATATATCGTAAGGGCAATGATAGCCATTTTGCTATTTTGTTGCGCTTTGCTTCCCGTGCATGGTCAACAAAAAATTGAAAGCCTTTCTCTTCACGACGGCCTACTTAACCCCCAGGTTTACGATGTCGCTAAAGACGAGCAAGGCTTTATTTGGTTTGGGACTGCCGACGGTGTAAAGCGTTACGACGGCTACACATTCACCTCATTTCGACACGATAAAAATACCCCTTCCTCGCTGTCAAATAACAGTGTTGGCGCCATGCTCATCGACAGCAAAAATAGGTTGTGGATAGGCACCTGGGGAGGGGGACTAAACCTCTATCAACGAAAAACGCAAAACTTTAAGCACTTCTTGCAAGATGAAGAAAACCCGTCGTCATTAGGTGGGAATAAAATCCAAGCTATTTTCGAATCGCGTTCAGGGCAAATTTGGATAGGCACCAATGGTGGGGGCTTAAACCTGTTTAACGACGTCGACAATACCTTTGTTAGATTTGAACATAACCCTAATGATAAAACCTCACTCGGTCACAACCGCGTTTGGAGTATTGCCGAGGATCCTAGCAATAATATCTGGGTTGGCACCTCTGATGGGCTGTATAGAAAATCCCGTTATACCACCCAATTTGAACGTTTTGGTGATACGCCTAATGGCCTAGATCACCCAGAAGTACGAGCGATTTATATTAATAAAAAAGGGTATATGTGGATAGCGACACGCAATAGTTTTGGCCGCTTTTATCCTAAATCTAATCGCTACGCTCCCATTGAGTTCCCTGCTGGAGCCATACCTAGCGTCACTAAAATTACCCCTTACGAAGATGCGCTGCTGCTTTCTACCTTTGCCGGTATTTTTAAATTCAATACCCGCAAAGCCACTTTCGAGCCCGCGGCTGAGAATGGTGATTGGGCACTGTTAGACAACCGCGACGTCCGGCAAGTTATGGTTGAATCCTCCGGTCTGCTGTGGGCGGCCACCCGCTACTCAGGGATAAAAAAAGTGTTTCTAAACCCACCTCGCTTCCAGGGTTGGACAAATATTCTAAGCAACCAAATGTTGTCGGGGTTGTTTTCGCAAATAATTTCTATGGCGCAAAAACCCAATGGAGAAATGTGGCTGGGTACAGGAAGAAGCTTGGTTAATTTCGACGGTATATCTAAATTTACCCCACAGATGTCACAAGAAAATTTAGACAGTTTGAATCGCCTTCGTATTGATAGCATGACCTACGATAACAACGAGGGGCTATACCTAGGCACCGACTTTGGTCTTTATTATTTAGCCACCTCTTCCAGTGATTTAGAAGAAATAGCCTTAGACTGGGCTGGCGGTTTAAACAACACGGTTGAATGGGTGGCGCACGACGCCGAGGGTTGGCTATGGTTGAATTTAGCCAAGTATCGCCATGTAGTGCGCTGGAACCCTAAAACGAACGAAGTGCAGCGTTACCTTGATGAAGTTGATGCGGAGTTCACTTTTATTGACAATCAAAATAACGCTTGGGTGGGCACCCAAGGAGAAGGCTTGTTTCAAATTGCCCCATCAACGCAAGGGGTTATCAACTACAACGCCAATGACGATGCTAACACCTTAAGCAGCAACCATATCAATGCGGCTATGCAGGCAATTGACGATACTATTTGGTTCGCGACTAACCGCGGCTTAGAAAAATATACGCCGTCTACAAAGTCATTTGAAACCATCAGTTTAGATATTGATGGCGTAGGGTTCGCGGTACTGTCTTTGGTGCAAGACCGTCAAGGAATGCTGTGGCTAGCCACCTCGAAAGGCATCTATCGGCTAAACCCTAATACTCAGGAATTTCAGTATTTTACCACTAACGACGGTTTACACAGCAATACTTTCCTCCCCCGCTCCGCCTTGTTAGCCTCTGATGGTTTTATTTATTTTGGCAGTATTGATGGGCTTACCGGCTTTAACCCTAATGCCGTTAGTGCCAACGACGCAATTCCCCCGCTCGCCATTACTGGCGTTGAAATAGACGGCGAAGAAGTGTTTCCCGTACCCACGTCTTTGGTACTTCCTAACGACTATAAACAATTAACCATAACGTTTGCAGCTCTCGATTACCATGCGAGTGAAGATAACCAATATCGCACCCGCCTAGTCAACTACTATGATACGTGGAGTGACATAACCGATCGCTACACAGTGTCTTATGCGCGCATGCAACCTGACACCTACCTTTTTGAAGTGATTGGCAGTAATAACCATGGTACCTGGAACCTTAAACCGCAAACCTTAACACTGATTGTACCGCCCTTATGGTATCAAACACTGTGGTTCAAAATATTAGCCCCACTTAGCCTATTACTGCTTATCTACGCTTTTTACAAAAACCGGCTTAACAAGCATTATGCAACCGAGAAATACCTCTCTGCCCAAGTAGAGCGAAGAACGCGAGATATATTTGTACTAGGCGATGTAGGGCGCGACCTCGCTGCCACTACAGATACAGAAAACATTGCGAAACTGCTGTTTCAGCAACTCGACCAAGCCCTTGAAGCGAATAGCTTTATGGTGGGCCTATATCACCCGCAATCCCATCAAGTGAGTTTTATTTTCACCATGGTTGACGGCCAACGTAGTCAACCGACATCCATTGATACCAATCAATCTAATGACCCTGTCGCTTGGACAATCAATTGCAAGAGAGAGTTTATTGCACAAACAACAGAACAATGGGAGCAGGCCGGATTAGCGCCTTCGCAATGCTTTAATGGTGAACACACCCAATCGGCGGTATGCCAGCCGCTAATGGCAGGAAACACCTTGCTAGGGGTAGTCGCCATCTATGCAAACGCGCCAAACGCATTTGACACATCACAAGTAAATATCTTTCGCATTGCCTCAAGCTTTGCGTCTGTTGCCATATCAAACAGTCTGTCATTTAAAGAGTTAGCTGAAGCAGAACAACGATTAGAGCTGGCTATGACGGGCGCGAATGCCGGTACCTGGGAATGGGATCCTGCCAGCGATACCTTGATTACCAACGCGGTATGGGCCTCGATGCTTGGCTATACCAAGGATGAGCTAGCGTCTCGTTATGGTGCAGATACGAATATTCTTCCGTTTTTAATTCACCCTGATGATAAAGAAAAGTGCGAACTTGGCTTAAAAAGGCACCTGAGCAACGAAACACATGATTACCGCTGCGAGTATCGTATGCAATGTGCTGATGGTGCATACAAATGGGTGCTGAGCGTAGGCCGCGCAGTCAGAGAAAACAGCGACACTCACTCCCTTAAAATGTTTGGTATTCACCTTGATGTGAATACAGCCAAAGCCATGGAGACCGCGTTAAAAGAAGCGAAAGAAAAGGCAGAAAGCGCAACACAAGCTAAGTCAGATTTTCTTTCCAATATGTCCCATGAAATTCGCACGCCCATGAATGCTATCATAGGCATGAGCCACCTTGCCTTACAAACCCAATTGAATGCAAAGCAGCAAAACTATATTGAGAAAGTGCACCGTAGCGCCGAGTTACTGCTGGGAATTATCAACGACATCCTCGACTTTTCTAAAATTGAAGCGGGTCGTTTAGAAATTGAAGAAATTCCGTTTGAGCTAGACGACGTGCTCGAAAATATGGCAAACGCCATCGCTTTTAAGGCCGATGAAAAAGGGATAGAACTTTACTTCGACATAGACAATGACGTACCCAAAACCTTTATTGGAGATCCCTTAAGACTAGGCCAAATTCTACTAAATTTAGGAAATAATGCGGTTAAGTTCTCCAACGAAGAGGGGGAGATAGTTGTCGTGGTGAAACTACGCAACGAAAACCACTCACATTGTTGCCTTGAATTTTGCGTGTCGGACAACGGCATAGGCATGACGCCGGAACAAAAAGGGAAATTATTCCAATCCTTTAGCCAAGCAGATTCCTCTATTACACGAAAATATGGCGGCACTGGGCTTGGACTCGCAATATCAAAAGATCTTGTGGGGCTAATGGGCGGAGACATTTGGGTTGAGTCTGAAATAGATAAAGGCAGTCAATTCTTCTTTACCGTTAATTTAGGCTACAGAGAATCAGAAAGAACCAATATACAACATAGCGTAAAACCACACTTAAATATCCTGGTCGTTGACGACAGTGAAACCGCCAGAGAGGTATTGCATAGCCAACTCACAAGCTTTGGCATCCAACATAAAGTGGTTAGTAGCGGTCATGAAGCCATTACTTTGTTAGAACAACAACACATACAGCCCTTTGATTTAATTCTTATGGATTGGAAAATGCCACACATGGATGGGCTCGAAACCGTGGCTCAGATTCGTCAACACGCTTCAATTTGCTATCAGCCTAAAATTATCATGGTGACTGCATTTAACAGTAACGACATGGAAGAAGAAACCAGACACCTTGATATTGAGAATACGTTAACCAAGCCTGTTACCGCGTCCACGTTATTAGAGGCCATATCACGCAGTGTCGGGGTAAATAAGGTCGCTAAGACCAGGTTAAAAAGTGCCAATGACAATACCGCCTTTGCACACATTCTTGGCGGCCTACACCTACTTCTGGTTGAAGATAACGAGATGAACCAGGAATTAGCGTGTGAATTACTTGATGCCGTAGGTGTAAAAACAACGGTGGCTGAAAATGGTGAGGTAGCACTCACGCTACTGGAAAAACACAACGTTGACGGCGTGCTAATGGACTGCCAAATGCCTGTTATGGACGGCTATTCCGCCACTCGAGAAATTCGCAAAAAAGCAAAATATCAAACGCTGCCTATTATTGCCATGACAGCGAATGTGATGGCCGACGATATCGCCAAAGTTAGCGCCTGTGGCATGAATGCCCACATTGCAAAACCCATAAACGTGAGGGTGATGTACGAAACCCTTAGCCGTATTTTAGTGCCGTCAAAGATTCATGCTATTACTGAAAATAATGACCCCGAGCACGTTGAATTCCCTGTTAATTCTATTTCTGGCGTGGATCTTCAAAAAGGGCTTTTATCCGCCAATTACAATGTTGCACTTTATCAAAAGCACCTGCTGAAATTTGCCGAAAAATATCGGTATTTTGCGCACACGCTGAAGACATCGATAGAAGAACGTCGTTACAAAGATGTTACCCGTGAAATCCATACATTGAAGGGGTTAGCGGGCAGTATTGGGGCACAAACATTATACCAAGACGCAGAGATTCTGGAACGTAAGTTAAATACCAATATCCACATCGAAGCTGATGAAGCCACAGCCACCATGCTAGAGAGTTTGCAACGTGTGGTTTCATCCATTGACGCTGTCGACGCGCAGCTCACTGCGACAGAGTCCCTGCAAAACGACAGCATTGATGTTGAAACATTTACCGCAAGATTACACCAACTGCTCGACTTACTTGACGATTATGACACTGAAGCAGTAGACGTGGTGGAAGAACTCAACAGAAATGCAAAAGGCCTGTCCTGCGAAGTTATCAGTGAGCTTGAGTGCATAGCAAAAGCGCTGCGGCTGTACGACTTTGAAACTGCAACTACCCACGCTAACAAGCTTCTTAACATTGTGTAGTCACAGATCCCAGGCCCCCCTTGATGGTAGTTTTTTCAAGCCCCCTCAATATTCAATTTCACACTATGAAAGATATTTTTGCACTCACCTTCACCATTGAATCAATCCAAGAAGAAGCCATTTAAGTAATCACTACATGTTAAATAAAACCGCATATAAAGGATTACAAAATGACAGACTCTGCTCTTTTTCGCCCACTGACATGGGCCGATAACAGCCTTAACAATAGAATGGTTCTTGCACCTATGACCCGAGGCCGTGCTGGCAGTGATCGCATCCCTAATAAAATAATGGGGGATCACTACGTACAGCGAGCTGATGCAGGATTAATTATTACCGAAGCCACCGCAATTTCAAAAGAAGGAATAGGTTGGGTAGATTCACCGGGGATCTACACTGACAAAATGGTTGATGGCTGGCGTTCAGTGGTTGATCGCGTCCATGAAGTGGATGGCAAAATAGTGCTTCAGCTATGGCACACAGGCAGAGCATCACACAGTGACTTCCATGACGGTGCCCTTCCCCTTTCTGCTTCTGCTATTGCTATTCAAGGGGATGAGATTCATACCCCAAAAGGTAAAAAAGCGTACGAAGTGCCAAAAGCGATGTCGTACGATGATATTCAGCGCACGGTTAATGATTATAAAAAGGCCGCCGTCAATGCGAAAGCCGCAGGCTTCGACGGTATCGAAGTGCATGCTGCCAATGGCTACCTGATCAATCAGTTTTTGGACAGTCGTAGCAATCAACGTGATGACAAATACGGCGGGAGCCTTGAAAATCGCTATCGTTTTTTACACGAGATTCTCGATGCCGTGTTCGATGTATGGCCTGCGGAAAACGTAGGGGTTCGCCTTTCTCCCAATGGCGTGTTTAACGATATGGGCGCCGACGACTTCAGAGAAACCTTCACCTACGTGGCTCAGCAGTTAAATAAGCGCAAGCTGGGTTACTTGCATGTCATGGACGGCCTCGCATTTGGCTTTCATGAGCGGGGGGAGCCTATGTCACTGGCAGAGTTTAGAGCGCTTTATGATGGTTTGTTGATAGGCAATTGTGGTTACACTAAGGCAGATGCCGAACAGCGTATTAATGATGGCGATGCAGACATGATTGCGTTTGGCCGCCCTTGGATCACCAATCCAGATTTACCCACCCGATTTAAACACGACTACCCATTGGCGGCATTTGATGACCCGTCTACTTGGTACGGTGGAAGTGAAGAAGGGTATACAGATTTTCCCACCTATCGCGAGAAAACGGGTAAAGACGCGATGACTTCTCTCACCTGATGTCAGGCTTAGGAAGATTAAGTGCGCTAACCGCTTTTTCATTGGCAGTTAGCGTATCTTCAATTCGTTAAACTGGTGTTCTGATTAATTAAAGCTCGATGTTTCGCTGGCTAAAACAGCCAGCTTTTCTAAACAAGACATC
>CERL01040412.1_pt1 | contig 18153 bp, 19 predicted proteins | sample 530811 | NCBI WGS metagenome assembly CERL01 (sample SAMEA2620995, study PRJEB7988) | marine metagenome | isolation source: saline water (ENVO:00002010), including
AACCCCTATGCGGGGTATTTTTTACCACCAGCAGTATGATCATGTTAAAAACCTCATACTGCTAGTTCATTATACGTCAAATAAGCGTTGTTCTGCAATAATCCTTACATATTTTGTTATTTAATTCTTAGCAATCATAGATAAAATTTCAAACAACATTTGCGCCCCTACATGCACAGTATTTGTCGTGGCATCATATTGTGGTGCTATTTCTACGACATCTCCGCCTATCACGTTTAAATCTGAGCAACCTCTTAGAAGTATCTGAACTTCCCGTGGAGTTAACCCTCCAACTTCAGGCGTACCCGTTCCAGGCGCGAATGATGGGTCTATACCATCTACATCTAAACTAACATACACGGGTGAATTTCCAACCAACTTAACCGTTAACTCAATGACAGCTTGTACGCCCATTTCAGCAAATGTCTCAGCATGAATAACTGTCATTCCTGATTCATAAGAAAACTCCCAAAGAAATTCTGAATTACCCCGAATGCCAATTTGTATTGTTTTTTCAGGATCTAGCACTCCATCAAGAACTGCATTACGAAAAGGAGCTCCATGCTGAAATCTTGTACCTTCATATTCGCCTGAGGTATCACAATGAGCATCTATATGTATGCAGGCCACAGCTTCGTTCCTGCCTACAGCTTTTAAAATTGGATGTGTTATGGAATGGTCACCTCCAACCGTCAGAGGGATAACTCCCGCATCAACAACCTTATGATAAAACTTCTCGATATCTTCTATACATGAATCTAATTTAAAACGACTCCTAAAGGGTACATCGCCAATATCTGCACACTTTTTATTTTTAAACGGTAATACATCTAAATTATGATTATAAGGCCCTACTCTTTCTATGCCACGAACCGCTCTAGGTCCAAATCTTGCACCACTTCTGTTTGTAGTCCCCAGATCCATTGGGACACCAATAAGAGCGATATCTAAATCATCTAATTTATTAGTCTGAGGCGCATCAAGTAGTGTCGGAATACCTCCAAAGGGTAAAAAACGAACTCCTTCAGGATTAAATTGATAGTCAGCCACTTTTTTAAATTTTGGATCAAAAACTTGTGATCCCGAATCTAAATACTTTTCGCGAAGTTTGTTAAGTTTTTTAGAATCCATAAAAATCTACCTAAATGCAATTAAGTTGTAACATAAGTATAACCACATTAATCACTGATTTGTATGAATTAGCGCTCCTGTGAACATGATGCTCCTGCACAAATTAGCCTGGTTCCATCATGCAACGTTGCTTCTAGGAGGAAGAGCGAATTGTTTCGAACGCCTTCCCATCCCGTGATAGAAATAGGCTTCAATATAACAAAACGCTCCATCTTAAAACCAACCCGTTTCATTGTGTTCAACGCACCCATTTCTATAAGCCATTCAGTAGTTACGCCGTTTTCATCTAATACTTCAAGCCTGAAATGGGAATGAGGATTACGCCAACTGATTTTTGTTAGCTTTCCTGTAAGAGTGAGTTCTTCACTTTGATCAAAATTAAGTGAAACAGAATGGTGTGAAAATACTATTCCCGGGGCAATCAGCAGTAATAAAAAAACAATAATCATGTTCTTTATGATCATTGGTTAATCTCAAGAATTTGGTTCAACAATACTCGCTTCCTCTGGATCGCAATTATACTTCATGAGTTGATAGTCTGTCGGCACATAACTAATTGTAGTCACGAAGGGTTGATTAAAGATAATCGAATCATCATGTGTAATTTCAATATTGAGTATATCCTTTGACTTACTAATACGTTCTACCGTATGCATAAATCGGCTTTGTGGAAGCCCTGCCCAATCCGCAATCGTAGATATGTACCCACGGGAAATGTTGATAGTATCGATAACAAGTGTGTCCGCTTCATACCATGCAAAAGAATAGCCGAGTGTAGGGATTCCTTTAGTATTAAAACGCTCAACAGACTGATTAACTGGATCGCCCAAAGGAATAACTCGATCCAGATCCATAAACTCATATTTTAGACGAACTTCATCGTCAGTTTGGCTGATTTTCACAACGACATTAGGGTTAAGCCAAACACGGGTCCAACTCGCTGGTATACACTTATAAGAAGGGTCATCTACCTTAAAATTATAAGCATCCCAGCGACGCCTCCCTTCCTGAGTCAAAATCCCAGGATCTATATCCCCGCTCTCTCCAAGACCAACAAAATCACCTCTTATCCAGTTTCCTGATAATGGTGGTACATTAGTTTCATCAGCTAACGTTAGTTTTAAGATTGTTATTTTAGAATAAGAATCCAGCAAAAAAAACAGTAACAAAAAAGACGTAATGGGATATTTTTTCATCTAAACACTACTACTTAGATTTGGTAGCGGGGGTAGGATTTGAACCTACGACCTTCGGGTTATGAGCCCGACGAGCTGCCAGACTGCTCCACCCCGCATCAGTTATTCAGGATCATACAAATACCTGAGTCAGTAAGCAATAAAAAGATTACACAAAAATAATATTTCTACATATTTGTAGTAACCAGCTTGGAAAGATCCCTAGAACTAACACTGCCATTCCATTAAAGCTTAATAAAACTTTCATATCTAGACTAACCTGAAGTAGTGATTTATCAATTGCTTTTTCAAAATACATGTACCATATAATTCGAAGGTAATAGAAAGCTCCAACAACGGACATTAAAACCATTAACACAGCAATGGAAAAATAACCTATTTCTAGCACTGAATTAATGACAGCTAACTTGGCAAAAAATCCAACCCAAGGCGGCACGCCTATCATCCCGAACATAAAAAACAACATTACAAGGGCAAACCACGGATTGCGTTCATTAAGACCCTTAAAATCAGAAATGACTTCTATGTCAAGGCCTTCTCTACTCAATAGAAGCAACATGCCAAACGCACCGAGAGCCATGATCACGTAGGTTATTGTATAAAACAGTGCAGCGGAATAACCATGCTGTGTTCCGGTAAAAATAGCTGCCAAAATAAATCCTACATGTGCAATAGCTGAATAACCCAACATTCGTTTGATATTATTCTGAGCGATGGCAACAATGTTACCAATTACTAGAGATAGAACTGCAATGATTAAAATCATTGTTTGCCAAATTTCATGTAAATCGCCAAAACTATCCGAGAGCACTCTCAGGATTAGAGCAAGTGCAGCAAGTTTTGGTGCTGAAGCAATATAAAGCGTGACAGAGGAACGAGCGCCTTGATAAACATCAGGCAGCCACATATGAAATGGTACAGCTCCGAATTTAAAAGCAAGACCGACAATAATGAATACCAAACCAAACCATAATGGCACTCCATTGATCCCCGGGTTCTGCTGAATAGCAAAACTTATCTCATTAAATTGAAGTGTCGATGTAACGCCATAGACCCATGAGATACCAAATAACAAAATACCTGATGCTATGGCTCCTAAGACAAAAAATTTCATTGCAGCTTCTGCTGACTTTGTAGAGTCTCTATCGATCGCTACCAACACATACAAGGATAATGACAAGGTTTCGAGGCCTAAATACATTGTCAGCATACTGTAAGCGGACATCATGACCATCATCCCAAAGAGCCCAAACATGCCTAATAAATAATATTCTCCACGCATCAGATTATTGTGTCTTAAATAATCACGAGAATAGAAAAAAACTACAGCAACTATAAGCACGGCAAATAATTTCAATAGGTGTGATAGAGAATCACTCACATAACTACCATCAAATATCACTTCTCGAGTTTCTGGATATGTTGAAAAAATTGACCAAAGTGTAAAAGCAAGAGTCAAAATACTCAGCCAGAATGTAATATCTTTCTCGTCGTCTTTTATAAATAGATCAGTGACAAGCACCAGACAAATCATCGTCAGCAAGACAATTTCAGGAAGCGCTGGCAGTAAATCATAAATATTCATATTAATCGCCTATAACTCAATCACTTTTGATTGATTTATTTGATTCAAGACAGTTTCCACAGAGTTTGCTGTTAATTCCATTAATGGTGCCGGCCAAACCCCGATGATAAGTATTGTTATTGCGAGCAGGCTTAAAATAATAAATTCGCGATTATTAATATCCTGAAGGGCACCAACATCACTATTCGCAACTTCCCCATAAAGTACTCTTTTTACCATCCACAAGGTATAAGCAGCACCAAGCACAAGGGTTGTAGCGGCTATAAATGAATACCAAAAATTAGCCTTAAAGCTTGCTAAAATCACTAAAAACTCCCCCACAAAACCGGATGTTCCCGGGAGCCCTGCATTTGCCATACAGAAAAAGACCATTAGTGCTGCAAATTTAGGCATGGTATTAACAACGCCACCGAAGTCAGCAATCTGTCTGCTGCCCATGCGATCATAAAGCATTCCGACACAAAGAAATAAAGCTCCTGAAATTAAGCCGTGTGAAACCATTTGTACTATCCCGCCTGTAACACCAAGACCGGCACCGGAATTAAATCCTATTGACCAAATAAGGAAAAATCCAAGCGTAACGAAACCCATATGGGCTATTGATGAATATGCAATTAACTTCTTCATATCTTTTTGCATTAGCGCGACAAAGCCTATATAGGTAATCGCTATCAGTGAAAAAATAATCATGAAATTCGAAAAGTAATGACTGCCATCTGGCAGCATGGGTAATGATAATCTGATAAAGCCATATCCGCCCATCTTTAACATAATTGCTGCAAGAATCACGGATCCGCCTGTGGGTGCCTCTACGTGGGCATCCGGCAGCCATGTATGTACTGGCCACATTGGCACTTTAACAGCAAAGGCTAAGAAAAAAGCTATAAAAATGTATTTTTGTTCAGTTAAGGTTAAAGGTGTATCAATAAATGAAAGGAAATTAAAATCGCCTGTTTTGCCATGAAGATAAATAAATGCAACCAACATCAATACTGAGCCAAGGAAAGTATAAAGAAAGAATTTAAGCGTTGCATATATTCTTCTTTTCCCACCCCAAATGCCTATAATCAAAAACATTGGCACCAACATTGCTTCCCAAAAAACATAGAACAATATTGCGTCCAAAGATGAAAAAACGCCAATCATTAAACCTTCAAGTATCAAAAATGCAGAAAAATATTGATACGGTCGTTTCTTGATAGATTCCCAACTAGACAGAATGACTAAGGGAGTCATAAAGGTCGTTAACAAAATAAGAGCAAGGGAAATACCATCTATCCCAATATGATATTCGACTCCCAAAGAATCAATCCAAGAGAGACGTTGAACAAATTGTAAAGCTGCGTTACCGGAATCATAATTAATGTATAAAACTATGCCGAAAAAAAATATTATTAACGACATTAATAACGAAAAATAATGCAACACTTCAAACTTTTTAAAGATATTCTTTTCAGAATAACTAATTAGTAGAACTGCAATTCCACTGAAAATAGGCAGCCATATAAGAATATTTAAAAAATTGAATATATTAGTCATCATCTATACCAAAGTAGCCAGCCAAGTATGAAAGTAAGGCCAATAATCATGATAAATGCATAGTGATAAAGGAAGCCAGTTTGTATATTACGAAGGATAAGGGCTAATTGACGAATATTATTGGCGATCCCATTTACAATAAGCCCATCAATGATTAATTCATCTCCCTTTTTCCAGAGAAAATATCCTACTTGACGGCCTCCTGCTGCAAAACCTTTGACCCAAAGATCATCAAAATAGTATTTGTTAATCAACAGGTTTCTCAAGCCTGATAATTTTAATGAGATCATACCTCTAATATCAGGTCGTTGAATGTAAAAAAACCATGAAGTAGCCACCCCTGAAATCGATAAGTAAAAAACTGGACTACTTTTTAGCGAATGCAGCAAGAAATTGAAGCTTCCAGTAAATTCACTGGCAAGGCCTTGAAGGCTGTTATGCAGGCCTGTAACGAATATAGCTCCTTCAAAATAATTATTAAATAGTACAGTTTCAATGGTTACCCAGCCTGCAATTAATGAGGGAATAGCAAGCAGTATTAGAGGAATGGTTATTACCGGGGGAGACTCATGAAGATCTTTTTTAGTTTTTCTATCCATATGCTCTTCTCCGTGGAATACAAGAAAGAACATTCGAAAGGTATACAGCGCGGTCACAAAAACACCTAACAAAACACTCAAGTAGGAAATCCAATAGATGATACCCTGGCCCATCCAATGAGAATGTTTAACGGCCTCGATAATGATATCCTTTGAGAAGAATCCAGACGTCCCAGGAAATCCAATTAGAGCCAGAGAGCCAGCTAATGCCGTAAAATACGTTAGTGGCATATATTTTTTAAGACCCCCCATATTACGAATATCTTGTTCATGATGCATAGCAATAATTACTGAGCCTGCAGCAAGAAATAAGAGTGCTTTAAAAAAAGCATGCGTCATCAAATGAAAGATAGCGACACTATATGCTGATACACCGAGCGCTACGGTCATATAACCTAATTGTGAGAGAGTTGAATAAGCAATAAGTCGTTTAATGTCATTTTGGACAACTCCAAGTAGGCCCATAAAAAATGCTGTGAAAGAGCCAACTACGAGCACTACAGAAAGCGCAGTTTCCGAATATTCAAATAACGGTGACATACGGGCAACCATAAATATTCCAGCTGTTACCATTGTTGCAGCATGAATCAATGCAGAAATTGGTGTTGGGCCTTCCATTGAATCTGGGAGCCAAACATGCAGTGGCGCTTGGGCAGATTTACCCATGGCACCAATAAAAAGAAGAATACAAATTACTGACATAGCATTCCAGGAAATGCCAGAAAAAATTTCGATATTCTGAGATGAAATGTTTTCAGCATTAGCAAATACTGTTACATAATCAAGTGAATTTGTGTACATAACAATTGCTGCAATTCCGAGAATAAAACCAAAATCACCAACACGATTGATCAGAAAAGCTTTTAAGTTTGCTAAAATTGCACTTTCTCGTTGATACCAAAATCCAATTAATAGATAGGAAAAAAGTCCCACGGCTTCCCATCCAAAAAATAATTGCAGAAAATTATTCGACATTACCAATATCAGCATCGAAAAAGTGAATAATGAAATATAACTAAAAAACCTCTGATAACCAGGATCATCTCGCATATACCCTATGGTATAAATATGCACCATCAATGATACGAACGACACAACAACTATCATTAGTGCGGTCAGATTATCAATTAAAAAACCAATTTCCATGGCAATTTCATTGCTAATTGCCCATGTATAAAGTTTGTAATTCTCAGCCTCAAGGCCACCCCAATATAACTGGTACAATACGATAGATGACAAAACAAATGATATTCCAACAGCTAATATAGTAAGCCAGTGTGATCCAGCCCTACCAATACGATGACCAAAAAAACCCACAACTACTGCTGCTAATAATGGAGCTAAAATAATCAATAGATGAATACTATGCATTTTGACTATCAGCCCTTCATCGAATCTAAGTTTTGTACATTAATAGATTTAAGATTACGAAATAACACCACAAGTATACCTAGACCGATCGCGGCTTCTGCGGCTGCAACAGTTAGTATAAAAAATACAAAAATCTGACCAGCTTCATCGCCAAGGTAACGAGAAAAAGCAATAAAATTAAAATTTACTGATAACAACATTATCTCGATGCACATTAACAATAGGATAAGGTTACGACGGTTTATAAAAATCCCTGCAATAGATAGGGTAAAAAGTACAGCTGATAAAATTAAATAATGATGAAGGCCAATGCTCATTGTTTCTTCTCGGTTTTCATCTTAACGATTCGTATTCTTTCATCACGATTAACGGATACCTGACTTGAAATATCTTGTATTTTTAAGCCAGGTCTTTTTCGCATGGTGAGGGTTATTGCGCCGACAATTGCAATCAATAAAATAACAGCTGCAATTTCAAATGAATATACATATTCTGTATAAAGAACCGAACCTAAAGCCTCGGTATTATTGTATCCTTCAGGAATTGGTTTAAAGTTATTTATGCCTGATGGTGAATTTACATTACTTTGGATTGCAATCACCTGGAATAATTCAAATACCATTAAAAAAGCTACAAAAAATCCAATAGGTGCATATTTTGTGAATCCCTTTTTAACTTTCTCAAGCTTAATATCCAACATCATAATGACAAACAGAAACAGAACCATTACGGCACCCACATAAACAAGCACTAAAACTATTGCTAAAAACTCCGCCTCTACAAGCAGCCATAAAACTGCGCTTTGAAAAAATGTTGCAATCAAAAACATAGCTGCATGCACGGGATTTTTTGAGAAAATCACCCCTAACACAGCAAGTATCAGAAATGATGAGAAGCAGTAAAATAATATCGTCTGAAACAAATTCTTATACTCCTAACGGTATTTAGCATCAGCCGCCTTATCATCAGCAATCATTGTGTCGTACTGATCACCAACGGCAAGTAATTTTTCTTTTGTCATTATGTTTTCACCCTTATTTTCCATATGGTATTCATGTATACGTGTTTCAACAACGGCATCCACAGGGCAAGCATCTTCACAAAACCCACAATAAACACATTTAAATAAATCAATATCAAATCTGGTCGTTCGCCTACTACCGTCATCTCTGAGTTCTGATTCAATAGTAATAGCCACTGCCGGGCAAACTGCTTCACACAATTTGCAGGCTATACACCTTTCTTCGCCATTAGGATATCGTCTAAGAGCATGAAGACCCCTGAATCGTGAAGATTGTGGCGTTTTAACTTCAGGGTACTGAATAGTGACAGAAGGACGAAAAAAATTACGTAGTGTAACCATGAGGCCCTTAAATAGTTCCATTAGAAAAAAAGTCTTAATATAGTATTTAATTTTTTTCATCTTTACTTAACCTTTATATTTGCCATGGGCCTATATGTAGCCATGCCATTATTCCTTCAACGAATATCCATATAATAGTAATAGGTATAAATACCTTCCATCCGAGTCTCATAATCTGATCATAACGGTAGCGAGGAAAAGTCGCCCGTATCCAATAAAATACAAACATAAAAATTGATATTTTTAATGCGAGCCAGAAAAAACTAGATTCGTTGAGAAAACTTCCTCCCCCTGGAAACAGTCCTTCAAATGGGGAGGCGGAACCTCCAAAAAAGAAAATAGCAGTTAACGCAGAAATAAGAATCATATTAGCGTATTCAGCAAGAAAGAAGATAGCAAAAGCAGCGCCAGAATATTCCACGTGAAATCCAGCGACAATCTCTGACTCTCCCTCAGCTACATCAAAAGGAGCCCGATTGGTTTCTGCAACACCTGAGATAAAATAAACAAGAAAAAGGGGGAATAATGGAATAATGAACCATTGACTCATTCCTCCGGATTGTGCATAAATAATCTCACCAAGATTTAAGCTCCCGGCAGCCATAAGAACACCTACCAATGCAAAACCCATAGCTATTTCATAAGCCACTATTTGTGCTCCAGTTCTCATGGCTCCGAGAAAAGCATACTTTGAATTTGTTGCCCAACCAGCGAGTATAACGCCGTAAACACCTACTGAGGTCAGGGCTAATACGTATAAAAGACCAGCATTAATATCTGCTATCACAAATGAATCATTAAACGGTATTACCGCCCATGTTGCAAAAGCTGGTATCACAGATAACAAAGGCGCTATAACAAAAAGAAAACGGTTAGAACGTTGCGGTATAACAATTTCTTTAAGCAACATTTTTATAACATCCGCAAAAACCTGTAACAGACCGTAAGGCCCCACTCTATTAGGACCAATTCTACCTTGCATGTAACCAATAACTTTCCGTTCAAAATAAACAGCATAAGCTACGGCTAAAATAAGACATATCGTCACGGTAATTATTTGAAGTGTTACTACAATCACATCTTGATAGATATATGGGATTTTGTCCCAGAGTTGAACTAAATGATTAGGCAGAATTGTATTCATTCCGAGTTTCCTGAATCTCGTAATCCTTCAGGAGTCAACTGTAATGATTTTGCCCTCCTAACTAGTCCGTCGATCTGATACATGGGAACTTCTGAGTTTTCGGCATAAACAGAATTATCGCGGTAATCTTTTATTAACTCATTATGGGAAAGAGAATTATCTAAAATTATTTTTCCTAATAGTTGATTTACATAATCACGAATTTCTTCTGACGATTTAAAAATAGTGGTTTCTGGATTAAGCTCGCAAAGAATAGAAGATATCACTCTCCAACCCTCTCTAGACTCTTCAACCAGTTTTGCCGCTCTAATAAAACTTTGTAAACGCCCTTCACAATTAACAAAGGTGCCAGATGTTTCGAAAGTAGTGCCGATTGGAATAAGTAGGTCTGCTGTTTGTTTAAGTATGTCTGAAGTAAATGGTGTAAAGGCAGCAGTAAAATGATGATTCGGATTTCTCTCCTTCATATTAGGGATATCCGCTTGAGGCTCAGCACCAAATAATAGGAGGGCATCAAGTTCTGAGGTCAACAATTTTGGAGTATGTATGCCAATTTTTTCTCTCTGTTCACCACCGATCTTTTTATGCGGAAGTACGCCCATAAGATGTAGCCCAACTGAATTAGCACCCTCTGAAACAAAACCAAATGAAGCTCCCGTGGCTTTGGATATCGAATATGCGAAAGTGCGAATAGTTGAAGCTTCTGCATGATTAATAGCGAGATTGCCCAATAAAATTAGTACATCCTGTCCTTCCTTAAGCATGGATGCTATTTGTTTGTGCTTGTCGGTAAGATTAATTTTTTCACATAAATTTCGTATTGAGCTTGACTGATCTATTTCTAAAGCAACAGCGACCCCAGCAAGATCTGATACTAGATCCTCTTTAAGATACATTGATATATCAAAATGATATTGATATTCAACAGAATTAATAAAACTAATACGCGCACCTTTTAAAGCTGCCTTCCTTATTCGATGACCAATGATTGGTGCTTCCTTTCTAATATTTGACCCGATAATAAGAATGGAGTCATGATTTTCTATATCAGAAATCTTTTGCCCTAACCAGGGAATAGATGGATCATTGTGTTGATCATTAAAATCTTTTTGACGTAGACGATGATCAATATTTGAAGTTTTCAGTTGATCGGCAAGCTCGGTGAGTAAAAAACCCTCCTCCAATGTTGTATTGGGAGATGCAAGTATTCCTATTTTATCCGGCTTACAATTTTTAAGTTTATCAGATAATAAGTTAATGGTTTTTTCCCAACTAATATGCCCCCATTTACCCTTATTTTTCAATATAGGTTCCTTCAAACGGTCTCCACTATATATGCCTTCGTAACTGAACCGATCCCTATCTGAAATCCAATTTTCATTAATGTCTTCATTTATTTTGGGGACGATACGTTTTACAGTTCCCCTCAAAACATGGGTATATAAATTACTTCCGACACAATCATGAGGAGAAATTGAGGCGATCTGTGTCATTTCCCAAGGACGCGCGCTATATCGATACGGTTTGTTGTTAAGCGCTCCCACCGGACATACATCAATAATATTTGATGATAATTCATGGTCAAGTGCCTGCTCAACATAGGTTCTGATTTCCATTACTTCTCCGCGATCAATCGCTCCGAGTTCTTGTAAGCCAGTAATTTCCTCTCCGAATCTTATACATCGAGTACAATGTATACAGCGGGTCATGTCAGTTGAAACAAGTGGACCTATATCTTCATCTTTAACAACGCGCTTTGTTTCATTGTAACGAGATACATCTGAGCCATAACCCATAGCCAGATCTTGTAATTCACATTCACCTCCTTGATCACAAATAGGACAATCCAATGGGTGGTTGATCAACAGGAACTCCATTGTAGCTTTTTGAGCAGAAACAGCTTTGGGAGATCGGGTAAAAATTTTCATGCCATCATTGACGGGCGTGGCACATGCAGGTATTGGTTTTAGTTCGTTCTCTACCTCAACTAAACACATTCTACAGTTTGCAGCAACGCTCAATTTTTCGTGATAACAAAAACGAGGAACATAAGCATTAATTTGATCTGTTAATTCAATGATCATTTGCCCTTTTCTGGCGTCGATAACGCTTCCATCAACTTCAACTTTGATAATGTCATCACTCATGCCGCTTTTCCTGATTTTCCATCAATGATTCGTTTTCCATGATTCTTAACCATGTATTCAAATTCGTGATAAAAATGTTTTAGAAAACTTTGAACCGGCCATGCAGCTGCATCGCCTAGAGCACAAATGGTATGTCCTTCTATATTATCCGCTACATCAATAAGTTTCTTAAGATCTCCAATATTCCCTTTTCCATCAATGATTCTTGTAAGCATTCTATAAAGCCAACCTGTGCCCTCTCTACATGGCGTACATTGACCGCAAGATTCAACCATATAGAATCGAGAAATACGTCTTAATACGTTGACCATACATGTGTTTTCATCCATGACAATTACCGCACCCGTTCCAAATGAGGAGCCGGCATTCTGTAGCGAGTTATAGTCCATTGTGCAATCCATTATGATATCTGCCGGTAGAACAGGTACTGAGGATCCACCTGGTATGACAGCTTTAAGTTTCCTTCCTCCCTTAATGCCACCGCATAAATCAAGAAGATTTTCAAAGGGAATTCCCATTGGTAATTCATAGTTACTTGGTTTTTCAATATGACCTGAAACAGAAAATTGAGCCATTCCTCCGGAACCTTCTGGGCCTAGATTAGCAAACCATGAAGCTCCATTACGCATAATTACCGGAACTGAGGCAAGAGTCTGCGTATTGTTAACAGTGGTTGGCTTTCCATAAAGACCATAATTAGCTGGAAACGGTGGCTTGAATCTGGGTTTTCCAGGCTTTCCTTCTAGCGATTCTAAAAGCGCAGTTTCCTCACCACAAATATATGCTCCTGCACCTACAAATGTGTATAAATCAAAATCAATTCCAGATTCTTTTATATTTTTTCCGAGAAGACCGGCAGCATAAGCTTCTTTTAGGGCGTATTCGAATCTGGGAATTGGTTCATTCAAAAATTCTCCACGAATATAATTATAAGCTACAGTGGCGCCCATTGAGTAGGCGGCAATAGCTATGCCTTCAATCAATGCATGAGGATTGCGTCTCAAGATTTCTCGATCATGACAAGTGCCAGGCTCTGCTTCGTCAGAATTACAAACTAAATATTTTTGCTCGGATGAATCTTGAGGCATAAAACTCCATTTAAGACCGGTAGGAAAACCTGCCCCGCCACGACCTCTTAAACCGGAGTTCTTAACTTCATCGATAATTTTCTTTGGAGTGATATTCCCTGCAAGGATATCTTTCCAAGTTGTATAACCCTCAAATTTTTCATAGGTTGAGAGTGACCATGATTCATCGGAATTAAAGGTATTAAAACATACTAAATTTTGAGGGTATTGTTTCATTTAAGATCCTTTAGAATCTTATCTACTTTATCGAGTGTTAAATTCTCATGATACTCGTGATCAACCATCATCATGGGTGCGCCACAGCAAGCAGCAAGACACTCTTCTTCTTTTTTTAGATATATACGGCCATCTTCTGTGCTTTCACCAAGTTTTATACCAAGGTTGGTTTGCACATGAGAAACAATCTCTTCGGCACCATTAAGCATGCAAGAAATATTGGTGCAAATTGCAATGTTATGACGTCCAACTGGTTGAGTTTGAAACATCGAATAGAATGTTGCTACTTCATATACTTGAATTGCAGGAAGATTAAGATAATCGGCTACATTTGACATTAATTCAGCTGTTAAAAATCCATTATTCTCATGCTGCACTACGTGTAAAGCAGCAATAATGGCAGAACGCTGTCTTTTTTTAGGAAAACGTTTTTTATATTTCTCGATTTCCTTTCGCACATGATTCGATAATTTATTATTTTTCATCGATCTACATCGCCAAATACAATATCTTGTGTACCGATGACAGCGACAACATCCGCTAACATATGGCCTTCAACCATTTCTGACATTGCAGCCAAATGAGGGAAACTAGGAGGTCTAATTTTTATTCGATATGGCTTATTTGCCCCGTCAGAAATGATATACACACCAAATTCACCTTTCGGATGTTCAATTGCTGCATAAACATCACCTTTTGGCACGGAATATCCTTCGGTAAATAATTTAAAGTGATGAATTAGTGCCTCCATATCATCTTTCATTTTTATCCTAGTTGGCGGGGATACTTTATGATTCATAAGCATCACAGGTCCAGGATTATCTCTAAGCCAGTCGACACATTGTTTGATAATCTGATTAGATTGTTTCATTTCTTCAACTCTAACCAAATAACGATCATAGCAATCACCATTTACGCCAACTGGTATATCAAAGGAAAGCTGATCATATACCTCATAAGGTTGTTTTTTTCTTAAATCCCATTCCACACCTGAACCTCTAATCATAGGGCCAGTAAACCCAAGATTGATAGCGCGTTCTGGCGAGACCACCCCGATATTCACAGTACGCTGTTTCCAAATTCTATTGTCGGTAAGTAAGGTCTCATATTCATCGATACAACCAGGAAATTTATCTATGAATGCTTCAATAAAATCAAGAAGAGATCCCTCACGATTGATATTTAGCCGATCAGCTTTTTTCTTACTCAGATAATCTGAAGCTTTATATTTAGGCATTGAATCAGGGAGATCTCGAAAAACTCCACCTGGCCGATAATATGTTGCATGCATCCTGGTGCCAGATACTGCCTCGTAACAATCCATTAAATCTTCACGCTCACGGAAACAGTAGAGAAACATTGTCATCGCACCAACATCGAGCCCATGAGCTCCAAGCCACATCAAATGATTTAATATTCTAGTAATTTCATCAAACATTACTCGAATATATTGGGCTCTTACCGGAGGTTTTATATCCAATAATTTCTCGATAGCTAAAACATAACTATGTTCGTTACACATCATCGATACATAATCCAACCGATCCATATAACCTATTGTTTGGTTGTATGGTTTTGATTCTGCAAGTTTCTCTGTTGCTCTATGTAAAAGGCCAATGTGTGGATCTGCCTTTTGAATGACTTCTCCATTCATCTCTAAAACGAGACGTAAAACACCATGGGCAGCTGGATGTTGCGGACCGAAGTTCATTGTGTAATTTTGAATTTCAGTCATTTTTTCTGCCTTGTTTTTTTTCTTGGTAATGACGGTCATCCCTGATAACTTTTGGCACTAAGGTTCTTTCTTCTATTTCAGTTTCTTTGTAAACAACCTTACCCTGATCTTCGTCATACAAGACTTCAACATTTCCAACAAGTGGAAAATCCTTCCTAAAAGGATGCCCTATAAAGCCATAATCAGTAAGAAGTCTTCTAAGGTCTGGATGACCATCGAATATTATTCCGAAGAGATCAAAAGCTTCTCTTTCGAACCAATTTGCAGAATTCCAGATATTTGTAACTGAATCAACATGCGGTGGGTTATCAGTACCAGTAAATACACGTAAACGAATCCTGGAATTATTTGTAATAGAAAGCAAATGATAAATAACACAAAATCTTTTTGGATCAAATTGATCTGCATCGTCAAGGATAACTGCCTTTCTATCAACACCTCTACTAAAACCACTTCCGGTTGCACTGTTAGTTATCCATTCCTCAGAGCCAAAGGTCAGATAATCAACGCCACAAAGATCTATAAGTTGTTCGAAAGAAAAAAGATTATTTTCACGTAATGCTGTAGCTACATCAGTTAAATTTTCTTTGGATACATCATATGCCAGTTCATTATGATTTGACTTTATACGTAATACTTTATCTCCAAACTCAGAACTAACGCGAGCAGCTATTGTCTCGTTATCATTATTCATTCTGTTATATTTTTATCTCGCTATGGTTGATGTCTTACGTATTTTTTTCTGCAACTGAATAAGCCCGTAAATAAGTGCTTCTGCTGTTGGCGGGCATCCTGGAACATAAACATCAACTGGAATTATTCGATCACATCCACGAACAACAGAATAAGAATAATGATAGTAACCTCCCCCATTAGCACAAGAACCCATTGACACTACCCAACGTGGCTCTGGCATTTGGTCATAAACTTTACGAAGTGCGGGTGCCATTTTATTAACTAATGTTCCAGCAACAATCATCACATCTGATTGTCTTGGGCTTGGACGAAAAATTATCCCAAAACGGTCAAGATCATAGCGGGATGCACCAGCATGCATCATCTCAACAGCGCAGCACGCTAATCCAAATGTCATTGGCCACATAGAACCAGTGCGAGCCCAATTCATTAGTGAATCAATGCTGGCAACAACAAAGCCTTTTTTTTGTATGCTGGGCTGAGGATATTGTTCTACATCGTTTAAAATGCTGCCTTCTTTCTTCTTTAATCCCATTCGAGTGCACCTTTCTTCCATTCAAAAATAAATCCGACTACCAAAATCAGTAAAAAAATTCCCATTGAAACTAATCCGAAGGTACCAATTGCATCAAGAGATATTGCCCAAGGGAAAAGAAAAGCTATTTCTAAATCAAAAATAATAAATAGTATTGCAACCAGGTAGTAGCGCACATCGAATTTCATTCTGGAGTCATCAAATGGCTCAAATCCACACTCATAAGGTGATAATTTCTCAGAATCTTTTGTTCCTCTACCAAATAGGAAACCCAGGCCCAGTAACAATAGACCCAGACCAGCAGCAACGATAAAAAAAATTAATATTGGTAAGTAATTCTGTAGCATAAAAAACTTTAAATTATTTATTCCAGAAAATTAACATTACGGTACTACATTGTATCAGTCAGAATACTCGAGACAAAGCTATTCTGGTTTATTCCTAAAGAAATAGTTAATTTTTTAGAAATGGTGCCGATGGCCGGAGTCGAACCGGCACAGCTTTCGCTACTGCCCCCTCAAGACAGCGTGTCTACCAATTCCACCACATCGGCTATCTTTTACTAAAACAAAATGTTTTTTAGTTATTTTCGATGTCTTTATTATCTTCAGAAATTTGTAGTTCTGGAAGTTCATCATCCAGTGGCATTAATGTTGTATTGGGTAATTCAGGAACGATGGTAGTTTCATCGGCAATAGTGTCATTTGGTTCCGCAATATCATTAATAATCCCGCTCTCTATCAGGCTATCAGGAGCATCCGTTCGTTGACTGCTAATATATGCTAATGACAAACTGGAAACAAAAAATGCGGCGGCCAGAATTGCTGTTGTCCGAGAAAAAAAGTTAGATGAACCCCTTGCGCCAAAAACAGTGCCTGAAGCGCCAGAACCAAATGCTGCGCCAGCATCAGCGCCTTTACCACGCTGCATAAGAACAAGCACAATTATTAATAATGCTATTACCGTGTGGGCAATCAAAACCATCGTTTGTAAGCTATCCATTCTTTTTATTTCTCCAATATAGCTGTCTCAATGATTGATACAAATTCTAATGCATCTATCGAGGCGCCTCCAATTAAACCTCCATCGATATCTTGCATAGAAAGTAATCCTGATGCATTACCTCCATTCATGCTTCCTCCATAAAGTATCTGCAAATTATCGGCAATCTCTTTACTTTCAGCGGTAAACATACTTCTAATATAGTGGTGGACTTCCTGAGCTTGTTCGGGTGACGCAGAAAAACCAGTCCCAATGGCCCATATCGGTTCGTATGCAATAATGGCTTTAGAAAAAGCATCAATACCAACATAATCAATAACTGATGCTAACTGTTTTTGAATGACATTTTTAGTATCATCAGCCTCTCTTTCTTCTAGTGTCTCCCCAATACATAAGATGGGTTTAATATCTTCGCTCACAACAGACAAAAATTTTTCAGCAACGATTTCATTAGTTTCATTCATGTACGCTCTGCGCTCAGAATGCCCAAGAATAACGTAGTTACATCCAAAATCCTTAAGCATAGATACTGCAATTTCTCCAGTATAGGCGCCTGATTTATGTTGTGATACATTTTGAGCTCCAATCTGAATTCCCGTATTAGCAATTTGTCTTGAAATATTACCGAGATAAGGATACGGAGGGCATAAAAGAATATCTATCTTTCTGAGATCAGAAGTTGATGACAAAATAGTATCCACAAGTTCAGCAGCAAATGATGAATTTCCATTCATCTTCCAATTCCCAGCAACCAGGAAATTTCGCATTATTATTCTCTTACATTATCTAGATTTGATCGACAGAAG
>CERL01061481.1_pt1 | contig 18126 bp, 15 predicted proteins | sample 530811 | NCBI WGS metagenome assembly CERL01 (sample SAMEA2620995, study PRJEB7988) | marine metagenome | isolation source: saline water (ENVO:00002010), including
TCTTCATGTTCAGCTTTTATTTTTGTATTGATGGTTAAAAACTTAAGCAAGTTTGGTATGCTAGATGGATCGCTATACCAATCACCACCCCCCCCATAGTGTACGCGCGATATAGAAAAAGTTTGACTATATAAGATATTCAGAAGAAATATCATTATTAACTTGGTGTATAAATATTTCATAACACTAAATCTAATACTCTAAATATATTTTTCAATGGTCGTAAATAAATTATGTTCCATCATATAATTGCCATATCCACATAAAAATTAGAACAAAATTGTGTATATAATATATTTTATATAGGTTGATAGCTTACACTTGCAATCAAGTGTATCTAACGTTTATTTTTCATTAGATGCAATTACGAATTTATTCCATTATTCTAATTTGCAGCCACATATCACTAGTCTATGCTGGCCCGGCAGTTGAGGATTCAGTTAAATCCTATATGTGGGGTTTAATTAAAATTAATCCTAAACCAAAAATCCAATATGAACCGGGATATTGGAAAGATCGCATTTATCATCCACGAGAATTTCATCATCCCATCACCTTTATTCCTCTCGAATTGCGTTATGGATTAAGCTTTACCGGTGGAGCTGGAGATTATGGACAAAATATGCCGACAAGTTGGATAAAATATGATGAAGATTTTGGAGGAAGTCATTTTAATGCGGGGAAAAAGATTGCCAAGTTTGGACACCAACTTGATATTGATATGTTAAAATTAAATCTCTCTAATTTGATTTTAAATACAAGCTGGTTAGATATGAATACAGGAATTAACTATCGTTATTCAAATCTTTTTTTCCCAGATACTATCCCCATGAATCAATGGGGAAATATTAATCCTAATTGGAATATAAATAGAAAATTTTCACCAAAACTTTCTGAATTTAGTTTAAGCCATGCCTTGATATTTCAATGGTTTGAACAATTTTATTTAAATATGAGGTACACATGGGGAATAGCAAGGTCAAAATTTTATTTAAATTCTAATTCGAGTGATGATAATCCAATTGGCTGGGGACCGTCTACTTCATATTCAATAGGTTTAAGATATATTTTCGAAGCGGAAAAAAATTATAGGTTTGCAGTTGGACTAGATTTAAAGCATTCTTATGTAAAAATAAAAAATATTGATGACCCTAATGATATTACCCCAATCAATCGATTTGATCTGCAAGACTATGGAATCTATCTTACTATTGGAGCATTTTATGGAGGGGACTTATCCAGCGGTGATAATGCCAAAGAGTACTATTATAGAGGGGATTTTATTGAATCAAAAAAAATATTCGAAGAGTTTATTAATGAGAATCCAACTCATAGCAACCTATATAGAGCAAAGATGTATCATCAACTTTCATTAAAAAAGATTCCATATCAATTATTTAAAGAAGGGTTGCAATTTGAATCTAGAGGAATGATAGATAAAGCAGTTGATAGATATATGTCATCTTTGCAAAATGCTGATTCAACTTTATCTCTTGAAATAAATGCACATCTTAAAAAAATAGCTAGTTTAAGAATGCAGGATGCTGAAGTCTTGATCAGTAAGGGAAAATATAATGAAGCTAAAGCATTATTAAATAAAACAGTAATCTTTTCAAAAAAAGCAGAGAAAGAAATGCCAAGATTTGAAGCGCTAATAATGATGGGAAAAGGAGAAATTGCCTTAACATATCGTTTTTACGATAAGGCTCTTCAGCTATTTAATGAAGCATCCAAAAAATATCCAATATTTAATAGACAGATAAATGCATACCGTTTTCAGATTGCTGCTATGATGGTAAATGATATCAAGGACATTAATGATTCAGGCGAAATAAAGTTAGCAATAGTTAGCCTTGAAGAGGCAAAAAAATTAAGTGGTTTAGGCCCCGTAAATGAAAAAATATATCAAGAATTAAAAAAACGATTAACTATTATTGAAAATTTATCTATTCGTTATGGAATCGATAAAAGAATGGAAGAGGAAAGATATCGTCGCATTAGATTAAATAGCGCTACAATTAAGATTGGTATGACCATACCTGAAGTAATGGATATTATTGGAAAACCAATTGAGATTATTCATGAACAGGATCTTTATGGAAAGGATGCCCAGCTTTGGTTATATAATTTAAGTAATGATAAAAATCTAGAATTATCTTTTTTTGATTATAAATTATTTAAGATTGAATAACTTATAATAAATGGGCATTTCTTCTTAAGAACATAATTTCTACACCAATAACTTTAAGAATTCCAGCTGCAGGAACAGCAAGTAGCATACCAATTGGTCCAATGAGTGTTCCTCCGATCAGTAAAGAAATCATAACAATTAAGGGATGTATCCCCACACTTTCTCCTACTAATATAGGAGTTACAATATTATTATCAATTTGTTGTACGATTAGGAACATAATGATAATGTCCAAGATATAAAAAGGCGATGGTATTGTATTAAATATTTGATGATTTATTGCAACATCAGATCCAATATTATTCATAATTGCTACTAAGATTGCAGGTAACATACCAGCAAATGGTCCTACAAGAGGGATTAGATTTGCAAGACCAGCAATAATTGCTATAAAAACCACCAGAGTTAAATTTGCCCCCATTAGATTTAATATAGATAAACCAATAAAAGACATTAAAGCAACGCTAGAAGCTGCTAATAATTGCCCTTGAAGATATTTAGAAACTTGTCGTTCAATATTAAATATTACGCGTAGTCCCATTTCGAAATATTTGTTAGGAATGAACTGAACGATTGATTTTTTAAATTCATAGTAGTTTGATAGCAGAATAATTGTAAATATTAAAACCATAATAGTAGTAAAAATAAAACTTCCAATAGCGCCAGCTAGGGACATTAAGTTTTGGATTATTTCACCTACCATAACATTAAGCTTTGATATAAAATTTGAGGAATCTATATCTGGTATATTGATATATTTATTTAAATATGATTCAAGATTTGTGGCTAAAGAATTTAAATTATCATCATACCCTTTAGTTCCAATCTGTTTAGAAAACTCACGAGCCTGACTTAACATTCCAGATGCGAAGCTTTTTAAGAATACAACAAATGTCATTATTAAACTAATCGTAACAATTACTATACTGATTCCCCTTGATTTTATTTTACTTTCTAATTGATCAACTAATGGTAGCAAAATTGTAGTAAATAGGAATGCAAAAATTAGCATAGTTATCACAGATGAAATATATGGCCATATAATTATTAAGAAACCAAATGAAATTACTATTACAATTAATCTATATATTAATTGAATATAATTTTTATCATTATTATTCATTTATTTATTCTTCTTTTTCAATTGGTGTTGCATTAGTAATTCATTTGTTTTTCTAAGTCTTGTACATACTACTTTGGAAAGATTTTGTAAAATTTTGTTACCTAATGAAGGATTTATTTCAATTAGAGCTTCTAAGTCTGGTCTAAAAAACCCTAATAGTCTTGTATGATCTTGTGCTAAAGCAGCGGCCGAACGAACTTCATCTTCCATTAAAGCCATTTCTCCAAAAAAATCCCCATTGGAAAGTTCTGCTAATACTTGAGAATTTCCACTTGCCTCTCCAACTATAATATTTACTTTTCCTGAATGAATAATAAACATCCCTTCTCCAGGAGCATGACGTTTAAATACATATTCATCTGGTTTATAGATTCTATCATGGAGCAACTTTCTGACTTCTTCCAATTCTTTATGATTTAGATTTGAAAAAATGGGTATTCTTTTGATTATTGTAACAGTTTCACTTTCTTCTTTACCCCAGTTTTTAAAAATATTTTTCCAATATGCGTTTTTCAAATTCTTTACCTCATAATATTAATGATTAGATAAAAATAGACAGGATCTTTAGTGTTGTCAAGATTACTCTTTAATTGATCATTAAAACCTTTTGGATAGATTTTACTCTACTAGGTACCTTCACACACCATGCTTTTACGTTTTTTATTAATTATTAATATAATTATCAATTATAATATCCATGCTCAAGATGATCGACGAGATTTTGATGCTGAATTAAATTATCAATCGGGAGCAATTGATAAGGTAAAGAAAGAAATTGAAGAGACAAGAAGAAAGATTAAATCGCAAAAGCAAAAAGAAAAGACTACATCCCGGCGTCTATCAAATATTGATAAAGAAATTTCATTAACAAATAAGTTATATAGTCAGCTCAAAAACGAATTAAATAACACAGAAGTAGAAATTGATAAGTTATCAAAAGGTATAAAAGCTAATGAGCAGCAATTATCAAAATTGCGATATAGATATTCACAAAGAATAACTCAAATGTATAAAAAAGGAACACTTTCAGATATTGAGAAGATTTTGAGTTCTTCTTCCTGGAGACAGGCAATATATCGTGCAAAATACATGGGTATTATATCAGATATTGATCAAAGAACTCAAAACAAAATTAAATCATTATTAATTGACATAGGGAAACAGAGAATTTCTCTAGAGTCAAATTATAGAAATAAAGTTCGATTAAAAAAGGATCAAGAAGAAAGCAAGGTGTCATTAAGGGCCAGTAGAAAAAAACGCCAAAAAGAACTAGATAAGATTAAAAAAAATCAATCCGAGTTAACAAAATATCTTGAAGAAAAGCAGGCGGGTATGCAGGAATTAGAAGCTTTACTAAAGAAAATTCGTCAAGATAAATCAAGTTATGGTAGAGCAGATCGTATTAGAAAGCAACAAGCTGCATTAAAGACACAAGTGTTTGGTAAGCTTAAAGGTCAGTTACCTTGGCCTGCAAGCGGTAGAGTAGTAAAAAAGTTTGGCCGATCTTGGAATTCTGAAAGAAAAACTACCACAGAAAACCCAGGTATAGATATTAAAGGAAAACCCGGGTCTCCAGTAAGATCTATTATCGGGGGTATTGTAACAACGATAACATATATTCGAGGATATGGAACTACATTAATTATTGATCATGGAGGAGGCTTTTATACCGTTTATAGTCATGTTACTAACGTGGAAGCTAATGAAGGTAAAGAAGTTCGGGCTGGAGATGTGATTGCTTATATGGGCGATGCTGGTTCAATTGAAGGTTCAAAATTGCATTTTGAGGTATGGGGGAATGGTCAAAAATTAAATCCAGAAAAATGGTTAATGAAACGATGAACTTTATAAATATTAAAATGCAAAATACTTTATGGGAAAGGATGATTCTTTCAAAAAAAAATAATCGCGTTGGTAGTGCATATTTATTCTTAGGACCAAATGGATCTGCAAAGGAGGCATTAGCTTTAAAACTTTCTGCGTATTTAAATTGTAATGAAGCCACTATTAATCCATGCGGCATCTGCAGTTCATGCAAAAGGACATTAGCTTTCCAGCATGAAAACTGTCATTTAATAGTTCCTATACCAAGCGATAAACAACTATCTAGTTCCGATAAAAAGAATACACTATTATCAGAAATGAAATTAAAATCTAACAATCCTTTTCATAAGATTTCTATCCCCAAAGCAAAAACGATACCTATAAGTTTAATTAGAAATTTGAAAAAAGAATTATTCTTAAAATCAATTGATTCAGGTAGAAAAATTGTACTGATTTTCGATGCGCATATGCTGTGCGTTGGAGATGCTTCATCTGCAAATGCAATATTAAAAATATTAGAAGAACCTCCTAATAATACTACATTTATTTTGGTTTCTGATCATAAAGGAGAATTACTACCTACAATTTTGTCCAGGTGTCAAATTATAAATTTCCCCCCTCTGCAAAATGATGAAATTATTAGTTATTTATCTTTAAGTGGGGTTGATGGTTCTCTAGCTGAATTTGCTGCTGGTATGTCTGAGGGTAATATGAATTATGCCCAAAGAATATGTAAAAATGGAATAGAGGGTATAAAGCAATTAATAGAAAAGTTCACTAGTACATTAATAGTGTATAATGAAAAAAGCTGGAGAATATTTATTCAAGACTATACTAGAATGGCTCAAAATAATTTTACTGAGTATGAATTTCATCTTTTTTTATTTCAATGTTGGCTGAACCAAGCTCGAAAAAAACGTAATGACTTATATGGAAAACCTTTATTCGAGCAAATAAATGAAAATATTGAAAATTTTAATTCCAAGTTTCCTGATGCAAGATTGGATCAAATAAATCTTATGGTTGAAGAAATAATTAATGCCCCAAAGAAAAACTTTTTTATGCCAATACAATTAACCAATTTCTTAATTGGCGTTCAAAAAAGATTGTATAATTAAAAATAATTTATATCATGACCGATAGTTTTTATATAACAACACCTATTTATTATGTAAATGATAAACCACATATTGGTCATGCTTATACAACAATATTAGCTGATGTAATAGCACGTTTTTATCGACAGCTTGATTATGATACTTTTTTCTTAACTGGTTTAGATGAACATGGTCAAAAAGTGCAGGAAGCAGCTAGTAATCGTAAGGTTGAACCGCAAGTTCATTGTGATGAAATGGCGCCTAGATTTATAGAATTATGGGATAAGCTACATATTTCAAATGATGATTTTATTAGAACTACAGAGCAAAGACATAAAAAAGTTGTCCAAGATTTTTTGCAGTTGGTATTTGATAAGGGAGATATCTATAAAGACGAGTATACGGGGTTATACTCTGTATCTGAGGAGAGATTTATTACTGAAAAAGAAGCTGAAAGTGAGAACTTTCGTGATATAAAAGAATTAAAAGAAATTAATTATTTCTTTAAAATGAGCAATTTTCAATCTCAATTGGTCGCATACATCGAAAATAATGAAAATTTTATTCAACCTGCGCATCGAAGAAATGAAATTCTTGGTTTTTTAAGGAAGCCCTTATCTGACTTATGCATTTCACGACCTAAATCAAGATTAAATTGGGGAATTGAATTACCATTTGATACTAATTATGTTACTTATGTCTGGTTTGATGCCTTGATTAATTACTTAACCGCGACTGGATATGGAAATGATGATATATCGTACAATAAATGGTGGCCAGCTGATTATCATCTTATTGGTAAAGATATTTTAACCACTCATGCTGTTTATTGGTCAACAATGTTGCTTTCAGCAGAGATTCCGCTTCCAAAGACAATATTTGCACATGGATGGTGGTTAAGTGGGTCATCTAAAATGAGTAAATCTATTGGAAATGTAGTTAATCCTCTTGATTTGATAGAAAAATATGGAGTTGACCCTGTTCGCTATTATTTAATGAGGGAGATGGTATTGGGGCAAGATGCTAATTTTACTATGGAGTCTTTTATTAAGCGTTATAATAGTGATTTGGCAAATGATTTTGGAAATTTATTAAATCGTATATCTACTCTTATTAAGAAAAATTATGAAGGGTTAATCCCAGAGCAAGGAAGTAAAACTCCTGATGAAGAAGTTGTTATAGAATCAGCAGAAAAATTAGTTAATAATATGGATAAACAAATTAAGCAAATGAAGATTAATGATTCTATTGAAGAAATTATGCAGTTTGTAAGGAGCATTAATAAATATATGGAAGATCAAAAGCCATGGGTTCTTGTTAAAGAAGATAAAAATATGGCTAGTAGAGTATTGTATACAGCTGGGGAATCAATTCGGATTGCAGCAGTTTTATTATCTCCTGTGATGCCAAATAGATGCGCTGAAGTTTTGCATGCATTTAATTCAGGAAAATCAACAAAGTGGGGAGGGTTAAAATCAGGATCCAAGTTGAATGATCATAACACTCTTTTTCCTCGTATTCAATAATTAATAAAGTTTTCTTATGTTAACCGATAGCCACTGCCATCTATTCTATGATGAAATACTTCAAGATATTGATAATGTTTTTGTTCGTTCAAAAAAATTAGGAGTTAATCGGTATATTTGTGTGGGAACAAATATAAATGATTCCTTATTATCATTAGATATTTCCAAGAAATTTGAAAATGTTTTTTGTTCTGCCGGTGTACATCCTCATGATTCTCAAAATGTTGATAAAGACTATTTACAGCAAATAGAATTAATGATGAAATCAAAAAAAATGATTGCTATTGGCGAAATTGGGCTGGATTATTTTAGAAATATTTCTTCTAAAAAGATCCAGATAAAAGTATTTCACGAACTTTTACAACTTGCAGAAAATATTAAAAAGCCAATTATATTTCATAATCGAGATGCAGATAAGGATATAATTGACACCTTATCTTGTTATCCAAATGTTATTGGTGTATCTCATTGTTTTTCCTCAACACTTTCTACAGCTAAAAAATTATTAGATATGGGATATTATATTTCATTTTCTGGTAATCTAACATTTAAAAATAGTACGTTACCAAGTGTAGCAAAATATTTACCACTTAATAGATTATTAGTTGAAACCGATTCTCCATACTTGAGCCCTGAACCTTTCCGTGGAAAATCTAACGAGCCTGGTAGAACTCGATATGTTGCAGAAAAATTAGCTGAAATTCATAATATTTCTTTTGAATCTATTGCTAATCAAACTACGAAAAATATAAACAAGTTGTTTTCTATTTGATGAACCACCCATTTAGAAAAAAATGGGGGCAAAATTTTCTAGTAGATAGTAATCTATTAAAAAAAATTGCACACACTATTAATCCAAAATCTGATAACTGTATTTTAGAGATTGGGCCAGGAGAAGGGGCCCTAAGTGAAAAAATATTCCCTATTGTTAAAGAAATGGTAGGTGTTGAAATAGATCCTTTACTAATTGAAAAATTAAAAAAACATGATAAACTAAAAGATTTAAGTATCATTAAAGGTGACGTATTACTATATAAGATAGATAAATTGCCAATATCTAATCCAGTAAGAGTTATTGGAAATATTCCGTATAATATTACAACTCCAATAATATTTTGGTTAATTGAGCAATTGGATTATTGGGATGATGCATTTTTAATGGTACAAAAGGAAGTAGCAAATCGATTAGTTGCTCAAGCATCAACAAAATCTTATGGAAAATTAACCGTAGTTGTGGGAGCTTATTTAGATATAAAATCCAAATTTACGATTCCTCCTGATGTTTTTATCCCTAAGCCCAAAGTAGACTCTGCATTTATTCATTTGAAAAAAAAATCAAAACCACTTATTGAAGATAAAAATTATATTAAGTTTAATAAAATTGTATCAACAGCATTTAATCAGAGGCGTAAAATGCTTAAAAATTCAATGAAAAGTTTGGATTTTTCAGATCAAATAATTGAAAGAATTGATTTTTCACGTCGACCGGAAACTCTATCCATAAAAGAATTTGCATCATTAATTGAATAAAAAAAACTTGTTAACAGGAAGCTTGAGTCGTATATATTAAATAGTGTAAATTTGTTGGATAATCTAGAATAATAATTACGAGGTATTAATGGCAAAAACTGGAAGAACCGTAAATGAGTCTAATCGGAGCTTGAGTAGGTATTTGGAGGAAATTGGTGATTTTGAACCGTTAAATCCCGATAGAGAAGTAGAGCTTGCGATTCGAATCAAACAAGGGAATCATAATGCTTTGGAAGAGCTTGTAAAGGCTAATTTACGTTTTGTTGTATCAGTAGCTAAAGATTATCAAGGGCAAGGATTGCCTTTAACAGATTTAATTAATGAAGGTAACCTTGGGTTAATTAAAGCTGCAGGTAGATTTGATGAGACAAGAGGATTTAAATTTATTTCTTATGCAGTTTGGTGGATAAGACAATCAATTCTTCAAGCACTTGCAGAGCATTCTAGAATTGTTCGTTTACCTCTAAATCGAGTTGGGACAATTAGTAAGATTACTAAAACAGCTGAAAAACTTGAAGCTGAAATTGAACGCTCACCAAATGAAAAAGAAATTGGTAGACAATTAAATATGACACCTGATGAAGTTATAGATGCTATGAGAATATCAAGAAGACATCAATCGTTAAATGCGCCATTTAGAGATGGTGATAAAAATTCTCTTATTGATATAATCAAAGATGAAAATCAATTGGAGCCAGACACTCCTTTAATGAATGATTCTTTGAAAGATGAAATTCGCAATTCTCTCGATACCCTTAAGGATAGAGAGCGAATGGTGATCAAAATGTATTTTGGAATTGAACGGGACTATGCTCTTACATTAAATGAAATAGGTGAAGAGTTTAATCTTACACGTGAGCGTGTTAGGCAAATTAAAGAAAAAGCGATTCGTCGTTTAAGGCATCGTTCTCGTAGTAAAACGTTAAGAAACTATTTAGGATAATTCTTCTAAGGAGGTGAATGTAAATTGGTTGAAGTAACCGTTAGAGATGGTGAGCCTTTAGAGCGTGCGTTAAGGCGTTTTAAAAAGAAATGGGAAAGAGCTGGAATCTTACGAGAAGTAAGGCAAAAAGCGTATTATGTAAAACCTAGCGAAAAAAAGCGTGCTGAGAGAAAAAAAGCAGCAAGAAGAATGACTAGAATATCCCATTATTAAATCTAATGATTTAATTATGAAAGTTCGTGAAAAGGTTCGGGTGTTATTCCTGAACCTTTTTTATTTTAATATATGTTGATTCGTAGTATTTCTGGAATACGAGGTTTAGTCAGCTCTGATTTGACAAAACAATCTTGTCATAATTTTGCTAATGCAATTCATGAAATAATTCCGGATGGTGTCATTATGATTGGTAGAGATACGCGCCCATCTGGTGAGGTATTATTGGAAAATGTCTCTAATCAATTGCTCAATTGCGGTAGAAATGTTATTACATTAGGTATTGTTCCAACTCCTACAATTCAATATATGGTACAAAATACTGAAGCTCAGGGAGGTATAGTTATTACTGCTAGCCATAATCCAATAGAGTGGAATGGATTTAAATTCATTAGAAATGACGGTACATTTTTTAGACCTAATGAATGTCAAAATCTTTTTTCAATAATGGATAAAAATAATTTTACAAAACATGAAAATGATTTAGGTGAGATTATGCAGGATGTTAATGCTGTACAAAAACACATTATTAATATCCTTGGATTAAGCTGTATTGATATTAGTCAAATCCGTAAGAGAAGATTTAATGTGGTTATTGATGCGGTAAACGGTGCGGGGTATTATGCTTTGCCTAAGCTGCTTGAAGCCTTAAACTGCAATGTAATTGCTATTAATTGTGATCCTAGTGGTGATTTTATTAGAGGAGCAGAGCCTCTACCAAAAAATCTAAATATATTGAGTGAAACGGTTTTAAAAACAAAAGCAGATATTGGACTTGCTCTTGATCCAGATGCTGATCGTTTAGCAGTAGTATCAAATAAAGGAACACCAATCGGCGATGAATATACTTTGGCTTTAGCTGCTGATGGATATATAAGGGGGAAACAATCAGAAGAGACATTTGTGATAAATTTATCGACATCAATGGTATTAGAAGAAATAGCAAATAAGAATAATTGTAAAGTGATTAGAACAGCTGTAGGCGAAATTAATGTTGTGGAAAAAATGATAGAAATAGGCGCTGAATTAGGAGGAGAAGGAAATGGAGGCATTATATTAAAAGAATCCCATTTTGGCCGCGATTCACTTGTTGGTTGTGCAATGGTATTAAACCGTTTGGCTCAAACTAGCGATAGTTTACATGATATTTATCTAGGTTTGCCTCAATTTATAATTCTTAAGGATAAAATTGAAATTTCTAGTAACGCTCTAAACAAATTAATTATGCATTCAAAAAGAATTTTTGGGGATGCAAATATAAATATTGAAGATGGAACAAAATTTACATGGAATAATAAATGGATTCATTTGCGCAAGTCAAATACCGAGCCAATCGTACGTATATATGCTGAGGCAAAAGATGAAGAAACAGCTCAAGATTTAATTAATAAAGTCAAATCATTTATGAATAATTAATTGTATGATTATATATAATACTACAATAGATCAAGTTGGATGTTCTGAAAGAGTTAATAGAATATTTTCAAGAAGTATTAAAAAAGAGTCTAAAATGTGGGCTTTAAAGAAGATTCTAAGCATGCTAGATCTTACTACTTTAGAAGGAAATGACTCTCCTGGAAAAGTAAAACAATTATGCTACAAAGCTGCACATTTACATGATAAGCATCCTGGATTACCAAAAGTTGCTGCAATATGTGTTTATCCCAATATGGTATCAATAGCTCAAGAATCTTTGAAGGGGACAAATATAAAGACGGCATCTGTAGCGACAGGATTTCCGAGTGGAATGACTAATTTAAGAGCAAAATTAGATGAAGTTGAATATGTAGTAAATGAAGGAGCGGAAGAAGTTGATATGGTAATATCTAGAGGACATTTTTTAAGCGGTGAATTGAATTATGTTTCTGATGAAATAGCAAAGGTTAAAGAAGCTTGTGGTAATGCGAAACTAAAGGTTATTCTTGAAACGGGAGAGCTTTGCACATTAGATAACGTAAGAAAAGCAAGTGATTTGGCAATGAATTCAGGGGCAGATTTTATCAAAACTTCTACAGGTAAAATTACTGAAAGTGCTACTCCTATTGTAGTATTAACAATGTTAGAAGCAATACGAGATTATTATCATATTACAGGTAAAAAGATTGGAATGAAGCCAGCAGGGGGGATAAGTAAATCAAAACTTGCTATACAATATTTAGTTATGGTTCGTGAAACACTTGGCAATGACTGGCTCACACCTGATCTATTTCGATTTGGAGCAAGTTCTCTTGCAAACGATGTTTTGATGCAAATAATTAAGCAGGACCAAGGTAATTATCAATCCTCTAATTATTTTTCCTTAGATTAAGTTATGTCTAAAAATAGTAAAGCTAAAAAAAATTCAACAACAACTTGGCAATATAGTAATGCATTAGAGAGTGTAGATCATATTTCTATTTCCCCAATTTACAATTTGTATATTGGTGGAAAATTTGTCAAACCATTAACTAAAAAATATTTTAATTCTATTAATCCAGCTAATGAGAAAAAACTGGCCGAAATAGCACTAGCTGGGAAATCTGATGTTAATAAAGCTGTATTGGCTGCAAGAACAGCTTATGATAATGTATGGCGTATAATGGATCCTGCAGAAAGAGGAAAATATATATACCGTATTGCAAGATTAATTCAGGAAAAATCAAGAGAATTAGCAATCATCGAATCTCTAGATGGCGGAAAACCAATAAGAGAATCGAGGGATATCGATATCCCTTTGGCAGCAGCACATTTTTTTTACTATGCAGGATGGGCCGATAAACTAGATTATGTTTTTCCCGCAAGAAGAACTTCATCAATTGGAGTCGCTGGACAAATTATACCATGGAACTTTCCCCTATTAATGGCTGCATGGAAAATAGCACCTGCACTTGCTTCGGGTAATACTGTTGTTTTAAAACCTGCAGAAAGCACATCTTTAACAGCTCTTAAGCTTGCAGAAATTATTCAAGAGTCTGATTTACCCCCAGGAGTGGTGAATATTATTACTGGAGACGGCACTACAGGTGAGTTATTAGTAAATAATCCTAAAGTAGATAAAGTTGCGTTCACCGGATCAACAGAAGTAGGTAAAATGATAATTAAATCTTTAGCTGGTTCTAAAAAGAAGTACTCTTTAGAGTTAGGAGGAAAAGCTGCAAATATTATTTGTGAAGATGCAGCTATTGATCAAGCAGTCGAAGGAATAATTAATAGTATATTTTTTAACCAAGGGCATGTTTGCTGCGCTGGTTCAAGATTATATGTTCAAGAGAGTATATCTAATCAAATACTATCAAAATTGAAGAATAGAATGGATCACTTAATCTTGGGAGATCCACTAGATAAGAATACTGATATAGGTGCTATTAATTCTAATGCCCAACTAAAAAAAATTAAAATGTATTTAGATCTTGGTAAAAATGAAGGTGGTATTATTTATCAATCAAAACATTCTATCCCAAAAAGGGGTTATTGGTGTGCTCCCACTCTTTTTACTGATATCAGTCAGTCTCATAGGATTGTACAAGAAGAAATTTTTGGACCAGTTTTAGCTATTCAAACTTTTCGTACAATTGATGAAGTAATAGCCAAAGCTAATAATACCCCATATGGATTATCTGGAGGTATTTGGACAGAAAAAGGTTCAAAAATATTTCAGGTATCTAAAGAAATTCGAGCAGGAGTAATTTGGGCAAATACCTTTAATAAATTTGATCCAGCATCTCCTTTTGGAGGCTATAAAGAAAGTGGAATTGGTAGAGAAGGTGGATTAGAAGGCATGTCACCTTATGTTAATTATCTTAATAGGACTTGATAGATGAATACATCCATACATATTAATAAAACCTATAAGTTATATATAGATGGAAAATTTTCACGGACTGAATCTGGCAGATATATGAAATGGGTTAATCCAAATAATGATCAAACTATTAATTTTTGTCGTTCGTCAAGAAAAGATTATCGAAATGCTGTACAGGCTTCCAGAAATGCATTTAATAAGTGGAACAATTTTTCAGGGTATAATAAGGGACAAATATTATATCGAATTGCTGAAATGTTAGATAGTAGAAAAGAGCAATTTATATCTGAGTTAATGGTTCAAGGGAAAAGTAAAAAACAATCAAAGCAAGAAGTTTCAATGTCAATTGATCGTCTAGTATATTATGCTGGTTGGTCTGATAAATTTCAGCAAATTTTTAGTAGAGTAAATCCAGTATCAACCCCGCATTATAACTTCTCTACACCTGAGCCTTCTGGTGTCGTTTCAATAATTGCACCAAAAGATTCATATCTTTTAGGTTTTATATCAGTTATTGTACCTGCTATTATTGGAGGGAATACTATTGTAGTGCTTGCTTCTGAAAATAATCCTTTATGCGCAATATCTTTTTCAGAAGTATTGCATTCATCAGATGTACCTAATGGTGTAATTAATATTTTAAGTGGATATACAAAAGAACTAATTGACCATTTTTCATCTCATATGGATGTAAATGCTATAATTAATTGTGGATTAGATTCGAAAGATACAGAATTAATTCAAAAAAATTCTGCCGTTAATGTTAAAAGAGTTATTGATTATGGAACTATTGATTGGATGAAACATGATTCTCAAGATCCTTATTTTATAATGGATTGTCAAGAAATTAAAACAACTTGGCACCCCATAGGTTATTAAGATATAATATTACTTGATGTCTCAATCGGTAGTAAAAGGTTCTGAGCTTAAACTCAAAATTGAGTCTTTGGCCTATGGTGGAAAAGGGGTAGCTAGGCATCAGAATTTTGTTATATTCGTAAACAATGCTCTACCAGGTGAATATGTGCTCGTATTTATTTATAAAATACGAAGTGGATATGCTGAAGCTAGAGTAATTGAAACATTATCAGAATCACCATATAATGTTAATCCTAAATGCAATCATTTTAGCGTTTGTGGAGGATGTAGCACACAAAATCTTGAATATGATGAGCAGATAAAACAAAAAATTAAACAAGTAGAGGATATCTATATTAGGCAAGCAGGTATTGATAATTTTATAATTGAAAACGTAGTTCATGCTGAAAACCAGTATCATTATCGAAATAAAATGGAATTTTCATTTAGTAATCGACCTTGGTATTTAGATGGAGAAGAAAAGAACAATCCAAAATTTGCACTTGGGCTTCATATCCCTAGGCGTTATGATAAAATTGTAGATATTGAAGAGTGCCATATACAAGATAAAGACTTTAATAAAATTTTAGATTTAGTTCGAACGGAAGCAATTAAAAATGAAATTAAACCATACGATAATAAAACAAATAATGGGTATTTACGTCATTTAATGCTTAGAAAGGGATATTACACTGAAGAATTAATGGTCAATATTGTTACAAGCTATGAAAATCCAAGTAAGCTAAAACCAATAACAAATTCAATAATAAATCACTTTCCCAATATACAATCTATAGTTAATAATATAAATACTCGTAAGGCAGATGTTGCTTACGGTGAAAAAGAAATTAATTTGCATGGAGATTCCTTTATAAGAGAGAGATTGGGAGATATTACTTATGAGGTTTCAGCCAACTCTTTTTTTCAAACAAATAGTGAACAAGCTGTGAAATTATTTGAAACAGTACAGCATTATCTTGATCTTAAAGGAGATGAAATTATTTTTGATCTTTTTTGTGGAACTGGATCTATATCATTATTTTTAGCAAAATTAACTAAAGAAATATATGGATTTGATGTAATTAAAAGTGCGATAGAAGATGCAACTAGAAACTCAGTAATTAATGGTATAGGAAATGCCAAATTTCATAAGGTTAATCTTGATACTTATTTTAAAAAAGGGAGGAATATAGAAGATTATCCTACTCCAGATGCCTTAATTATTGATCCACCAAGATCAGGTGTCCATAAAAATATGTTAAAATCATTACCAAAATTTAAAGCAAATAAAATAGTCTATGTTTCTTGCAATCCAACTACTCAGGCTCGGGATATAGTTCGATTAATTCATTGGGGTTGGAAATTACAATCAATGACCCTAGTTGATATGTTCCCTCACACACCGCATATTGAAACAGTTGCATTATTAAAAAAATAATTAATATAAATCCATCCTTTATATCTTAATTATTCTAGACTTAAATTTTTATCTATGAGACGATGGTTTAGAAAACTAATACGGAACAGTTTCTTCCAGGTTGGAGCTGGTTTATTTATAGTTATGATGATTGGTGGATTTATAATTATGTATTTAGAAACTGGTTCTATTACAGAAAAAGAAACTCCTTTTTGGTGGGCAATTGTTACTATGACAACTGTGGGATATGGTGATTTCTCTCCTACCACACCAGAAGGAAGATTATTTGCTGTTTTTATTATGTTTGCAGGCATAGCGCTAGTATCTCTATTAACTGCATCTATTTCATCTATATATGTAGCAAAAAGAATTCGGGAGGATAAAGGTTTGGAAAAAGTAAATATAAGTGATCATATTGTTTTATGTGGTTGGAATAAAAATGCTGAATCAATTATTGATTCATTAAGAAATCTATCTGAAAGTGATTCATTACATTTAGTACTTGTAAATGAAATTCATGAAGACATAGTTAATCATCTTAGAAATAAATATAAAGGTGTAGATATATATTTTGTAGCTGGTGATTTTACTAGTGAAGAGATATTGAAAAGAGCTAGTATTGAAGAGGCTCATACAGTAATTATTATTCCCAATATAGATGATGAAAAAATTGGTTCACCAGATGAAAAAACGATTTTTGCAACACTAACCATAAAAAGTATGACATCAAGCGTTCGCGTTGTTGCCTATCTCATGCAAAGAGAAAACTTAACTCATATTCGGAGAGCGAATGTAGATGAAGTGGTATTAAGTGATGATTTTGGTGCCTATATGTTAGCTTCTCATGTTATGGATCCTGGAATTCCACAAACTACAAAAGGTTTGCTTAATGCTAATTCTGAAGAGAGGCTGAGACGTGTTGATATCCCATCACAATTTGTTGGACGACCATTTGATGATTTATTTGATTATTTCCGCTCTACAAACGGATGGATTCTTGTTGGATTGTATTCTGAACAAGAGAATTTAGGAATCGGTGAGGTTTTATCTGCAGACTCGTCTGCATTAGATGCATTTATTGAAAGAAAGTTAAATGAGGGAGGGATTTCTTTGCAAGAAGAGAGCAAAGTTACTACTGTAATTAATCCAAAAAGTAATTTTTTAATTGAAGAAGGCCAACGAGCCATAGTAATTCCTTGAGGTGCATATGGATATTAATGAATTAAAACAATTTGAGATATTTAAAAACTTAAATGATAAAGAAGTATCATTATTTAAAGAAAAAATGAAGAAAATTACTATAGCAGAAGGTGAGAATTTTATTGTTGAGGGAGATGTTGGAGATTCGATATATCTTTTATTAAAAGGTAATGTAAGAATTAATCAGGCTCTTACTCTTTCTATGCATAAGGGAGGGCTTGATAATCGTGAAAAAGCTATTATCAATTTATCTGCAAATATAAAACCATTATTTGGTGAAATGTCCTTATTCGATAAAGAAGATCGTCGTAGCGCTAGCGTTATAGCAATTACAGAGTGTCAATTAGGTCAATTAATGAAAGATGATTTATTTTCAATTTGCGATAAAAATACAGATATAGGGTATAAAGTGATGAAGAATCT
>CERL01243851.1_pt1 | contig 17810 bp, 28 predicted proteins | sample 530811 | NCBI WGS metagenome assembly CERL01 (sample SAMEA2620995, study PRJEB7988) | marine metagenome | isolation source: saline water (ENVO:00002010), including
TTACCCCAGTTCCTTTCAGAAGATAATGGTGATTGGCAATATTATCGTAATAACAGTACGAGATATTTTGTGTTACCTAACCATTCACCTGCCGCAACAATAACAATGATGATCACATATACAGCTAGACATAGTTTAGACTCCACCTCTTCAACTATTCCTACGCAATACGAGAAAGCTGTTGTTTATTTGTCTGTGGCAGAACTCGCTTCTACCCTTTCTTTTCATGCAGAGAAAGCAATAGACCCACCTGCTGGAGCAAGTTATATCTCAATGAGAAATAAATCTAGTGGATTCCGATCTGTTGGAGATCATTTTAGGGAAAAGTATATTGATGAGTTGGGAGGAGAGGGAGTAGTTGGTGCAAGTTTTTGGAGAGATTTTGATCAAGAATTCGCAACTGGTGAAAACTATTTTTACCATAATTACGCAGGTAGCTAATGACTACAGGAAATGTAACATCAACATCATTAGTCACTAAGTCTCGTCCTGTTATTGAAGATGCAATGTCAAAAATTCTTGACAGCATTGAATGTAAAAATATTAAGACTCAAGATTTAGAGCCATTAGTAACTACACAAGAATTTGTTGATACCCTCCGAATCAATGCAGGATTAAATCAGCCTCATTATGAAGGGTGGTTTTTTCATAGGTCAGGATTTAGAGAAGATTCCAGTGCTATAACAAACTTTACACAATATGATATTGTGCATGATATGATTGTCACAGGATTGGCTTTTCATGGATCGTTTGATGCAAGTTATAAGTATATACAAGATAAAACAGAAGAACTGTTTTGGACATTAGAGAAGAATAAGAATATGGTAGGTAATTCATCTATTGAATATATTGAGGGAATGAGAAGTGTATTCTCATTTGAACAATTTGGTGAAATGTATTTATACAAAAGCCAAACTCAATTTACTGCCCATAGTTTAATGATAGAAACCAATGGTAGAGTCTATACCAGTTAATGGAGGTATTTAAAAATGGCAGTTCTTAGTTCACAGGAAATAATAGGTATAGGACTTCAAGCTGATATTGATACTGAAGCCGCCGCTTATAATATTGTTCCAGTTAATACAGGTGGCTTTTCAGCAACAGAAACCTTTGAAAACATTATGGATACAGGAAGGCGTGGTTCAGAAGCTATGGACTACCAAGCCTATGCAGGTGTAGCGTCTACTGAAATCACTATGGAATTCCCTATGATGTGGGGTAACTCTACAGGAACAACTGGTTCTGTATTAGGTATATTAGTAAGAAATTTATTGGGGACAGGTGGTACAGGTTCAGCATCATCAGGTTCTAAGGGAACACAAACTGATCCCTATAGAGCAGAAATTGTTGATGGAACATCAGCAGGAAACTCTACGACTTGGAACTCTTTCTTTAGGTTAGGCAATAGAGCAACTCCTGAGTATCTTTCAATATATAGAACTCTTATTACAGGGAATGCTGTTGATCCTATTTATGTAGGATGTCGAGTTACAGAGATTACAATTTCAGCTACTTCAGGAGAAGGGCCTGTAATGATTTCAGCTACCTTAACAGGTAGAAAAGCTGATGCTACTGGAAACGAGGAAACAGGTTTATTGGGTACTCAATCACAGGATATAGCATTAGGGTGGAAAAACTCCTTAATAGCAACAGCGGCTAAGTTGCATGGTACTGAGGCAGGTGGATCTACAACTCCTTATCAAAATGTTTTACTTGGTAATTCAATGTATAACTCAAGTTTAGGTAGCTCAAGCAATAGACTTATTTCTTTTGAAATGACAATGAGTAGAGAGGGAACTCCTGTTTATTCGCTTCAAAATAATCAGAACTATCAGAACATCTACTTGGGGCCATTGGAAGTTACTTACAATGCTGTTGCTCAATTGGACTCTACTGAATTAGCTAGAGTTAGAGGGTTTAGAACTAGTTCACCTGATACAACATATGATGTCAGAGTAGCCTTTAGCCAAGGAACAGCTTATGACAATGATGATGCTAGAGCATTGGTTATCGGTATAGCAGATAGCACTCCTTTAGAGTCACCCCTAGAAATAGATACTAGTGATTCATATGCTACAGTTGCTATAAGTGGTAGAGCGTTGGCAACAGGTGCTAACTTACTTTTAACTGATAGCAGTTATGATGGATCGGCTAACTACAAAAGAAGTCCTGTTGAAATTCAGATTACTGAAGTAGGGGCTAATAACTCAACTACTCCTCCCACATATTCCTAAGTCTCCTCTCTCTTGCACATGATATTGACGAGTATCATGTGCTTTAGTAAAGGTTACAGTTAAAGTGTGAGCATGGTATCGCAAATAGAGGTATTGGAAAGACTAGAAGATCAAGGTTACGAGGTAACCAAAAGGACTCTTGGTTATTGGAGAGGAAAGGGTTTGTTGCCACCTTTGGAGAGAGATGGTCAACAGTATTATTGGGACGAAGGTGTAATAGAAAGAGTTAAGGATTTATGTGGCAAGAGAGAGGAGAGTGTTCTATGTGAGATAGAGTTAGAAGGAATTAAGTTTCCTGTTGAGAGAGTTGAGATAAAGAGATTTAGAGGAGAGTTAAAAGCTATCATTTATTTAGAAGATGGTCGCTTTATTTTAAAGAAAGTAAGAGAGGAGTTTATTAATGCCATTTCCATCAGCTAGAAAAAAGATAACTTTCGATGATATTGATTGTCCTGAATATTGGTGTGAGTTTAAGACAATGACAGGAATGAAGTATAAGGAAGTTAGGGAATTGTTTGGCAACAGTCCTGATGACAGTCCTGATTCTGATTACGTTGAAGCATTGCTATCAAAAGTAATTCTTGGGTGGAATTTACCTGAGGAAGATGGAGGAGAAGTTCTACCAATACCTTCTACTGATCCTGAATCGATACAGCGTTTACCTAATGTTGTTATTACTCATTTAGTTGAACAAATATCAGGGTCATCAAATAATGAGAATAATGCGGATTTAGCAATGACCTCTTGATAGCTTTTACAGGATCAGGAGGTTCAGAGATACCTGATGAATTTTGGGATATCCATGTAGCTGAACAGTTTGGAACAACTGCATGGGATGTGAGAGAGAATGCTACTTTATATGATGTACAAAGAATAGGGATGTGGTTAAAGGCAAAAGGACAAGGAGAAAAAGTTCAGGCTCAAAGAGCTAGAACAAGAGATAGTGCTAGAAGTGGTGCAAGTAGTCAGACTAGAGGAAGAAGACCTTCAAGGGGTAGAAGAAGATAATGGCTCGTGTAGTTGTAGACATAACAACAGATGACACTATAGAGGTTTATTTAAACACTCTATCATCTACTGTTTCAAATGGTTTATACGATAGCTTAAATGAAGTTCGTGGAAAACTTATAGAGTATCTTGATAATAGGTACTACAATGATATGCAGTCTAAGGGTTCAGGTTCTTCCATAATGGCTACTGGTGAATTAGGTAATATAATTCAACAATGGTCACTTGAATCTTATGGTGATGAAGAGTACGCATTGCTTTGGAATGGACAAGGTGGATCGGAAGCGTCTGATGGTCAGATGTGGAGTAAGGTTTATTTTGTAGATAACGGTAGAGCAGGGTGGGGAGAAGACGGTTACACAGAAGGGGATACAGCTTACTCTATGCCTAAAGAAGAAGGTAATAGGATTCATGCTGACACTTATCATAAATCGTATAGACCTTTAGGAGAGGGTGCATATAATAAGCAAAAAGCAATTGGGACTCCTCCTGCACTAAGAGGGGCTTATAAGTCTAAAGATAAGGCTCAAGGTGGTAGGGTTACTCAAACTCCTCGTGAAGCTGAAACCGAAAGGTATATGGTAGGAGCTGAAAGCCAAGGTGTTTTCAGACAAGCGATTAAGGCTTGGGCAGAGACAAAAGGATTAAGTGAGCATTGGGCAGCTATTGCAAATCAAATAGCTGAACAAGGAACACTCCCTGCCAATCCTTCTTTTGCTAAAGACTTATTTGATGGCACTATAGGTTCAGGTGGATTTAATGCAACACCTAGTTCCATGTTATTTGAATGGCTTCAGGATGCAGTTAATCAAAATATAATTCAAGAATTAAAAGCTATTAAACCTAGACCTACTCGTAAGGTTACTAGACCTGCTATTAATATAGGAATTAATGCTCTAAATCAACCTTATCTAATGGGAGGACAAACTCTTATAATAGGAGATCAAGTTTATAAGGGTGGACAAATGCTTCCTTCAGGAGTTAGTGGTCGAATAATGGGTGGGAAAGGATTGCAACCACAGCAAAAAGGTACATACTTTAAAACTTAGGAGAATAGATATGACATCTGAAAAAGAGACATTAGAAGAAGCAATAGAAGAAGTAGTTAAAGAAAAGCCTAAGAAGGCAAAAGTTATTTTAAATAGCTATGGAAACATTATTTCTTTCCTAGATGGTAAGCAAACTAAGAAGAAAGGAAAAGATGTAGAAGCATTTTTTAACCTAGATGATAGTGTTTCTATCGTTACCCTTAATACTAATGTTGTTACATTCACTCGACCTGTAGAAAATACTATGGTTATAAGAATTCCTGAAGGACAAGAGTTCCCTAATGAATATCTTCCTGATGGCTATTCTGTTTCTCAAGAAGAGTCTGTATTAAGTTTGACGCGTCCCAATGGAACTGTTTCGGAAATAGTAAAGAATATTATTAAAGTTCAATTGTAAGAGAGATAGGTCATGACATCTGCGTTTGAAAGTTCTTTTACATTAAGAGCAAAAGCTGAAGGGTTTGCTGCCCTAGAACAATCTATTAGAAGAATTGCGAAAGCAATGATTCAAGCACAGCAATCATCAGGTGGTGGAACTGGTATTGCAAGAAATCAACAGATGGCTCAGAAACAAGCACAACAAATGTTTCAAGGTGCTTATGGTGATCCAAGATTAGCAGGGGCAAAGCAAGATAAAGCAGGTAAATGGAGAACTGCAAAAGGACAATTTCTACCAAAAGATTTACAGGCAATTGCACAACGAGGAACTGGTTTAGAAGGTGTTGGGTTTGGTGATTTGCAGAGAGTACAGGGAGCATTAGGGCCGGAAGAAGAAGGTGGAATGGGAATGGGTGGTGCAGGTAAATTTGTTGCAAGAGAGGTTAGAACACAGCAACAGACACAAATGAAAGCAGAAAATGCTCAAGCAAAAGAAAATGTTGCGATTGTTGAGAAAGAAAATCAAGCTAGAGCGACATTAAATACTACTGTTGGTAGAAGGATTGAGTCAGGCAAACAAATGCTTGTGCTTGATAAAGCCTTGGGTGATCAGTCAAGAATATCTACTGCTGATGTTGCTAAGTTACGTTTCTCTATTAATAGATTAAAGTCGAGTCAAGACTTCCAAAAGTTTGCTACACAAAGTCAAATAGAAAGCCTTAGAGCATTAGAGATGCAGTTAAAGAAGTTACAGGCTCAACAATATAACAATGCCAGTTCATTTACCTTTATGGCAGGTGTTGGTCAGAAAGCCAAAACTGCTGTTAAGCAAGTGGGAGCGGCTTCTCAGGGAATGATGTTAGCAATGAGTGCTGCAAACGGAGATGTTATGGGATTAGCCTTTAGCTTAATCTTCTTGCAGTTTGCTGCTAACTTACCTGTTGCTTTGGGATTTGCGGCTATAGCAATAGCAGGTGTACTTGCCTTTAAAGGTATTAAGAAAGTTTTAGATACCAAAAAAGAAATGAAATTATTTACTACGCAATTTGCTATCGCTACTGGAAGTGTTCAAGCATATTCTTTGGCTCAAGATCGAGCCGCAGAAAGTGTAAAGCAATTTGGTTTAACTGGAGAAGTAGCTGAAGGTGCAAAAAAGACTGCCATTCAAGCTATTTTAGAATTAGAAAGAAGAGGTATAGAGGCAACACAGGCAAATATTGGAGTAGCGATTAAAGCATATGTACTACTACACGATCAGGTTGAAGAGGAAGCAGAAGCCGTTAAGCAAGCTACTGAAGCAACAATAGCATTCGCAGAAAGTGCAGGACAAAGTATTGTAGAGGTTGATGGACTTACATATTCACTAGATGGTCTTAATGAAGCAGCAGCAAGGGCTATGGGAATGTTAGGAGATAGTGTAATTACATATGGAGAGACTTGGGGTGACACCTTAAAAAGTATGGGAATTGAAGAAGAGAATTGGACAGAGAGCATGATAAGAAATGCTGATTTTCGTATGGAGAAACTTTCAGCCCAAAGTGGAAGACATAGTGCAGTCGGAAGAACGATAATAAGACAAATAAAAGATTTAACTAAAGCTGATGATGAGAATTACACTAGAAGAGTGGAATATTCAGCAAACATTATAGCTGAGTACGATAGGGTAGCCGAGCATTCAATATCTAGCACTTCTATTCTCCTAGAAGAAAGTAAGAAAACAATAACAGCGATGCAAGAAGAAGCGGCTGAGAAAACGAAATCTATACAAACAATTATAGATCAGGAGAAGCATTTAGATAATTATTACAGGACAAAGAAAGCTAGTAAACAAGAATACTTAGATTTATCTAAACGAAGTTTTGAAGCAATGAAACCATTAGATCAGGAATATTCGACAGGAACATTTGAGGGAGAATATGTTAAACCTCTTGTGGATTTACCTAAATGGGATACTACTTACTATGATAATCAAACTATGAAAGAGTTAGATAGAGGGGTTCATCCAGATAGGATTGAGATAACTATTAATGATCAAACTAGTCGTGGAACTGCAATAGATACCGCAGTAAGGAATGCAGGTGGAGGTATGGTTTTTGGTAGTGTTTCTATGAGTGGTGAGGGTGGGAATTAATGGCAATAACTTGTACTTTACAAGGTGTAGATATTACAGAATATGTAGATTATAGAACTGTAGCCATTACTGACACTATGGAAGCTACTGGTGACACAATGCAGTTTGATCTTTACATGACAGCAGACAATGTGTTTGGACTCCCTGTAATCCCTGCTTGTGGTAACGAGATCATATTAACTGATGATGTAACAAAAGAATTTGCAGGAACAGTTACGAAAGTTAGTCGTACACTTGGTGAAGCTGATCGCACAGTTAGGTATCAATGTGCCGCAATAGATTATACCTATATGCTAGATAGAAGATATGTAAATGGCATCTTCAATACCAAACGTGTATCTGATGGTGCTAACGATTCTATGGTTAAAGATATCCTAGAACATTTAAAAGCTGCTGCTGATGGTGATACTACAGGTGGAGATCATTATTACAATCAATTTGTTGCCAACATTGATGCTCCTTATATGGCAGAAGGGGGGCCTGTTGTTCAAAGACAGGTTTATCAACGCATACTTCCTAGTCAAGTCTTAGGAGATTTATCTGAAAATAGTGGAATGATATGGTGGGTAGATTTTGATAAGAGAATAAACTTTAGAACTACTACATCTATGTACGCAACTTTTCTTCCTGTAGTTACTTTATCTGATGGGTCAGGGGTTAATGGCATTTACGTTGAAGAGAATATGACTGATTTCTATGACCTTACAGTTGAAGATGCTACAGATGGAATAGGGACAAAGGCAATTATTAAAGATGCTGTAATACAAAGTTCAAGTTCTGCTATAGATAATTTTAAAGTTAGTGCTGAACAGGCAACTAATGGTGCTTCTTTTCATTTAGATAGACGTCCTTTTTCGGAACTTAGTATTGTTTCTATTGTAAATACAACTCAAGGTTATACTGCTACTCAAAAATTAGAAGATGTCTTTAGAGAAAGAAGTGATACCAGTGCGAGTGCAGATGGGGGAACATTCTTTTGTTTTATCTATTTAGGTAAACAGGGATCAAATGATGTTGCATATGTTCGATTTGCCCCCGATGCGTTAACTGATGGAGATGAGATAGTAATATCTTATAAATACTATACAAATGATGAACATGAAAACATTGATGTGGATCAAGTAGAAGTTCAAGCATTAGCTACAGGTGGAGATGGTTTTCATGAATTTGTTTTTAGCAAGAGAAGTGAGATTGCTGTTGCTGATGTTACAGATTTAGACATTGTTGCAGATATGTTATTGAGTCGTAAGAGTAAAACTTTGCGTAGAGGTTCTTTTACATCTCTTACCAAGGGATGGCAAGCAGGTCAAATTTTTGAAATAAAATGGGATAGAGAAAATATTGAAGAAGCTGTATGGGTAATCGTTGTAAATAAAACAATATTAACCCCTGCTGATGATCCCACATTAAGTGATAACATAATTCAAACTGATATTAATTTTGCTAACATACCAAGAGGATTGAGGTTGTAATGCCAAATAATAATATTGAGGAAGAAAGTGCGTTAGCACAATTTTTTAGTAATATTTATACTGAAGTATTTGCTAATAATCCGATTAATCCAAATGCTCCGATTAATACTACACAGCACCTACGCAAAGAATTTTTAATGGACGATAAAAATATTGAAGTTGTTCAGACTCCACAGTTAGGAAATAATAATTTTTGGGTATGGGGAATTGCAGGTTATAGCGATACGCTTGTATCTACTGGACTTGCAACTATGCCTTTGTCTGCAAGGTATGAGGGAGCTGCTTCATGGGGATGATTACAGAATTTAAACCTGAACCAAAAGATAGTTTTATTGATGGCATTAAACCACGCGGTTATGTTCACTGGGAATTACTCGATGAAGAGGACAATATTATTGAACGTGGATATGGAGTGGGATCACAATGGTGGTTAAAGTTTATTCCCAAATTTCTACATAAATTTTTACCTTATGGAAAACAGAACGCTATTGTTAATGTTTCTAGGAAGCGTATTACTGATTGGGTGGCAGGTGGTTCTGCTCCTCCTGTACCTAACTATGTTGCAGTAGGAACAGGTGCTACACCAGTAGCCGCCGCAGATACCGCCCTAGAAAATGCTGTTCCATATACAGGAGTCACAGCTACAGCAAAAATAGCTGATACCACTTCTGTATTCGGAGAGATGGCTGTAAGGTATGTTACTTCATTTAATACTAATGAAATAACTACAGGTGCAAGTGATGTAGATATTAAAGAATTTGGTCTTTTTACAGGCACAGATTTATCAACAGCAGATATGTGGGCAAGAGTAAATGTTAATATTACTAAAACACCACAACAAAAAGTAAACATCTATTGGTATCTAGTTTTTGAAAGGAGGACAGGATTGGCTATTAAAAGTGGAGAGAGCATTGGAGCAACAGGTTCAATAACTGCTAATACAGCTAGTACCTTATCCTTTGCATCTCAAGTAACAATATGTACGATTCATAACAATACAGGACAACCATTGTATGTAAAACTAAATGGTGTTTTAGTAGGAACGCCACCAACAAACTATGACTTTATATTACTAGATGGTCAAAGTTATCTTCAGAGTGATGAAGAAATCGCTATTAATACTGTTGGTGTATACGTTAACGCTACTATCACTATGCCTAGTAATACAATAGTTGTGAGGGGGTGGTAAATGGCTGTAACCATTGTTCCATCATTACTACATGCAGGTGCTGTATCTGCTACAGCTTTTGAGATAACAGGTGGAGGGGGAATAGAAATAAACCCTGCTACTGCTGTTGATTCTAAGATTCAGTTTAAACTTCAAGGTACGAATCATTTCACTATGGGAGTAGATGAATCTACACCTAATAATGATTGGGTGTTAAGTCTAGGTTCTGCATTAGGAACTAATAATGTTTGGTCTGTAGATGGCGTATCAGGAGTAATTTCTTTTACTGGTGGGTTAAGCTATGCAGGAACAGATTGGACAGGCAATACAATTACTGAAGGGTATGGAGGAACTAACCAAACTACATATACTCAGGGAGATTTATTATATTCATCTGCATCTAACACATTAGCTAAGTTAGCTTTGGGAAATGCAGGAGATCAGTTAAAAGTTAATGGAGCAGGAAATCAAGTTGCTTGGGAAGCTGCTCCTGCAAGTGGTGCATCAGTTGGTTTAGTCGCTGCTTTAGCAATAGTTTTTTAAGGAGAATTAAATGGCAAATCCACCAGACATAATTAATGTTGCTCATATCTATGGTGAAGAACAACAGACTAGGTTAGACGTTATAACCTCTTTGGATATTATGGATGCAGTTCCCACGAATTACACCCATAAAGTTAATACTATAATCGTTGCGAATATTGATGGTGCTAATAACTGTGACGTTAATATTGCGATTGATAAGAACGGAACTCTACGCTATCTCGCTTACACTATTACCATTCCAGCAGATTCGGCTCTCAGCTTAATTGATACTCCGATATATATAAGCCACAATGCAAGCGGAACAGGAAATAAATTAGTAGCGTTTGCTCAGACTGCGGATGACCTTGACGTTACCGTAAGTTGGGAAGCCATCACGGATGTTGCCTAATGCCCAATTACCGAATCCCAAGTAACAGCGATGACGATGCCAATGGCATATGGAAAATGAACGCTGTCCAAAGAGCCAGAAAAGGTGATGAATGGCCTGACCCTTTTGTCCCTGCCGCTCTTTCTCAATACTATATTAAAAGATTTGTTGGGTGGAATGTTTCTATTATAGATGGGGTAAGTACCAATCCTCTTACTGATGCCATTTGTCGGAGTACATGGGGCAATACGGCGGGGGGAAATGCTTGCGATGCTATCTCTTTTGCCATGTGGGACAACGGCGGATATTCCCCACATACAGATTATCTGTTAAATAAAATTAGTGTTTGGTGTGGAGATAGTCATTGGATGAATGGTTCAAATAACACTAATCAAGTCTCAATGATTATTAGGGTTTATCAGAGTACATATACTGGGTATAACAAAGTCTACGACTCAGGAACAGTTACTCGACATTGGCGGTCTGCTTATGATGGAGCGGTGAACTATAGAGCATTGTGCATGATAGATATGCCTGCCAACACTATCGCTCCATATGAAGCAGAGGGGGTAATGTTGGATGTCAATACTACATACACAGTTGGGTTTTCAGTTCAATCTGGTAGCACTAGTTGGTCAGGAGCTGCTTGGACTGATGGAAGCGGAGTTGGGGATGTGGGTTCTCTTAATAATGCAATTACATTGTCTAGTGGTGCAGGAATCAATATGCAGAATTGGAATGTAGTTGGCTTTCATGGGGTAAATGGTTTTGGAGCGTCCCAAGGAACAACAGGGTGGACTGGAAACGTGTCAAGCACTATGGGACATTTGCCAGTTTTAGGAGCGAAGTTTTGGGTTTAAGGATAAATTATGCCAAGAATTCCTAACAGTTCAGACGCATCATCTATGTGGAAAATGAATGATGCTTATTTAGCAAGGCTAGGAAATGAGTGGCCTGAAGTTCCTGTACCTGAACAAGTTGCATTTTCAAGAGGTACGTCAGGGGCGTTGGCAGGTATATATGAAGGTTTATCTAATGGAGATGGAAGCAATATTGGGTCGGGTTCTCCAATGCTTAATGGATGGGGATTTGCTACTAATAGTGTAGATTACCTTACCTTTCAGGTTGCTCAACCATCAGGGTGGCCTTCAACCCCTTATACCCTCGACTGGATAATGGTTACTCCACCTACTGGTGGTGGGTCGAATTACGTGGGTGGTATGTTGCTCCGAATTACCACAGGAACAGATTTAGTCAATAATATTGTTTATGATGGGAATATTCCTGTGACCTTGGTAGTGGGTAGTCAAACTTATCAAAAGGTGGATATCCCCCCGACAGGAAGTATCGCAGGGAATACTAATTTCTTTATGAATACTGACTATAATATTGGGATATCTTGGGATACAACTTGGCCTACTAGTGGTGGTTATTTTAGTGGTACAGGCGGACAGACAAGAAGTAATCAGACTCTGACTGATGGTAGAGCCATTTATATGAATTGGCATAATAATGTTTCTTCATCAGGGGGCGGTTGGAAAAACAATAACCAAACGACCCCAACTGGAAGCATGTATGGACAGTTGTTTTTATTTGGAGCAGGATTTCTGTAAGGATTAATTAATGGCAAGACAACCGAATACGACAGATGCTAAAGGGGTTTGGAATGTAACTCGTCCTAATCAGCAAAGGAATGCTGAGTATGGGGAAAGGTGGCCTCCCACTCAAACATTCCCACCCGATTATGCTGATGGATATGTGGCAAGATTTACTGGATACGGTAGTGGAAACACAGACACCCAAACCGCATATGTCAATAATTGGCTTAGATATCTAGGTGCAAATTCTTTCAATGCTATAACTGTCAGATGTACGACTCATGATTGGACTCTCCAAAGGTTTTTTCATGGTATGGGAATGGATGGTTACGGTGGGGCTTTCTATGCTAGATGTACAGTTTGGGCAGGCGAGCAAGTTAACAATGGAACAGTTATGGAAGATAGCGGAAACCAATCTTATAACTTGGGGTGGGTTTGGAGTCCCACAAGGGCGATTAAATTAGGAGTTGCCACTAGCTATGGAGATGGGACTGCTGTCTTAACTCAGAACCAATGGTACACAGTTGGAGTTTCTTATTATGCGACTGCTACAGCAAGATGCGGAACTTGGTATGGAGGAAATGGATATGGTAGTTCCCTGACATCTGTATCAATGACCTGTTCGGCATCTAACGCAGATGGAACAACTACTCTGACATCTTCATGGGAATTTAAATCAGCCGGACATTCCTACCTTAGCGGTCAATGGGCTCAAAACGACACAAGTAGTGCAAACCAAGGCCCAATCGGTGCGTTACAAGTAAAGGTATGGAAACCGTAAGGAGTTTTTATGGCAATAGTAATATGCTCAGAAGAAGAAATGTATCTGGATGAATCTAACCCTGTTTCTGTTTGGACATTTCCCGATTATGTTGTTATTAAGGAACAGTTCTGTAAAGACCCTGACGATAATACTTTTGTAACAATCGGGCTTGGAGGTGGAACAGAGATTACAAAAGCAGAGTTAAAAACTAGAGCATTAGATATTCATACACGCTACCCATTTCAACAGCCTAACCCCTTGGTAGACCCAGAGATTTTGGTAAGAACAGATGCTGAAGTGGAAACTATGGTTGACGATTGGTGTACTTCAAAGAACGTATCTTAAAGTATAATAAACCGAAAGAGAGAGGTTCATTATGAATTGGATAGGAAAAATACGACCACAAATATTTCTTGCATTAGTTACACTTGGAGTTATCGCAGTTTTGGGAATCAGCAATGAAATGACTGAAGTTACTGTTGGCTGTATCGCAGGTATTATTGCGTTAGCAAAAGATGTTTTGCAAAGTGACTCTGGGAATAGTGATGGAGGTGCAGGGTAACTACTTGAAGGAGAATAGTAGATGGCAATTTTGGACAAAGATGCTGAAAGGATTTTTGGAAAAATAGAAGAAATAGAAAACTCAATTAGAATATTAAAGACAAACGATTTACATCACATAAGTTTAAAATTAAAACAATTGGAGGGTAATCAAAAATGGATTAGAAGTTTATTGCTAGGAACAATGTTTGTAATAGTAGCTTCTGCCATTGGAATTATATTTAGTAATGTTTGATGTTTTTTCTCCTAAAATTTTCATGTCACTCAGGCGGTTAATAAAGGCTTGTCGTGATACTGAGAACAAGGAGAGGTTCACGAGTGAGGAGCAAAGTGAAGTAATGAAAGCATCTTGGGAATTAGTTAAAGTCATAAGAGGAGAGAGGAAATGACTACTGAAGAAAAAGAAATTGAAACAGTAGGGATTACAGATGACGATCTGCAAAAACTTTTTGCCGTTAACCCTATAGCCCTAGAGCAAGTTAAGCGAATCATAGGCGAGAGAGTGATAGACGAGCAGGATAATAAGATCAAATTATTGGAAGAAGAATTGCGTAAGTATAACGAACAGGGGAGTATCTAATGCCTTCAAGTACACCAGTAACCGCAGGTGATCCTGTAAAAGCATCTCAATACAATAGTCTTGTTACTGATATGACTACCATTGAGACTGATATGGCTACGCTAGATACTGATCTAACTGCTGACATGGCTACGTTAGAAACTAGTGTAAATAGTTCTATTGCTGATCTTGAAGCACAAACAGAATTACTTTTGCTTAATACTAAAGTTGATTTACGAGTTATTGATTGGTCAAATAACCTAGCAAGCGGAAGAGGTTATAACTATACCTACAATAACAATTCTGCTATAACCCAAAATACAGGGTTAGGGCAAATGAATTCTTACGAGGGTAATGGGGGATGGGCAGGAACGGCAGGATGGGATGGGTGGGGAACAGTTAATGGAACAAGTTCTTGGGTATGGTCTATGAGTACAAGTTTAAATTCCAGTTGTACAACTCAAGCGTCTTGGGGATTAGCAACAAATGGAGCATGGAGTAACTCTATACAATACGGCATAACATCAAGCACTAGTTATGGTTATACACTATTTAGACATAACGGTGCAGATTTACATTTATATGCAGTAACTAGAGCCTCTAGTGCAGATACGGAAGAAGTAGAAGATTTAGGATTAACGTCAAGTATATCTGCTTATGTGGGAAGCAGAATACATCTTAAAATTATTAAAGATAATTTTTCTCCAACTCCTGGAGTTAAATATTATATTAATGGAGTTTTAGTTGCATCTCATCTTCATGCAAATAGTTCAGGAAATAATCAATATAATAACTTTACTGGACAATGGGATATGGGAATGGGGAACAGTAATTTAAATAATACTCAACCTTCATCGGGTGCTAATCAGTGGATTACATATGCCAACCCAATGCACTGTGCAATCTTAACAACTTAAAGGAATAGATATGTCTAAATATACATCTTTTATGGATGCGAATGTTTTATATTTATTAACTGGAAAACATTATCGAGTTGATCAAAATGCTTCTATTGTTGAGATAACTCCAATAGATGCTAGTGATACAGATGCACAATCAGTCCTAGATACTTTAGTTGCAAAGATGGGATTATATAAATTAGCAGATGAACATGAGGAAAAAGCATTAGAAGAATTTATGGATGGAACAGCAATTAGCGATGCCGTTACACGCAGAGGTTAAATTATAGGAGACTTGGAACCCCCTAGACTAATTCCTCTTCCACCTGATCGCCTGTTAATATTAAGCATGTCTATAGAATTAAAGTAATGTTTAACCTCACAACACTTTATGCAAACTCCTCTACTGGTTTTGCCATTTGGAGTATCAATTGTAAAAAAATGTTGATGTTCAGGAATTGGAAAAATTTCTTCTTCTGTGACTCGACCATCTCTATATTTCTGCAACCAAGAGAAAACAGTGCCTTCTGACAGCCCCATATAGAGCTGTATTTCTTTCGCAGTAAGTCCATGTACCTCTAAGCCATTAATAACTCCATATTTAACAGAGCCATTAATTTTACTGTTGTTCTTCATCTTTCTTTTTAATCTCACTTAACTTTATATATTCGTATTGTTTCCCTTCTGAAAATACTTGTTCTAATTCTAATGGAGATAGAATTTGAAACAACTTATCTTTATTCCAACGTCCTGCACTTTTGGAAGTTATACTCTCAACCTTCAGTAAAGAGTGTTCCAAGCTACCTATATGATTTCGCGTGAGGAATGCCTTAATCTCATGATCGATTACCTTACGTCTATCTTCTAAGTCTTTTTTATAATGATTTATTTTATTTCTTTCTTCAATCAAATCCTTCATCTTATTTGCATCAGGGATCTCATTATCTATAGCTTCATTAATATCCATATATATCACTCCAATATAATTCTTGAAAATTTAAGAAAACAATATGAGATTTTCTTTTATTGCATTCATACCACTTAGAATTAGATCGTGAAAATAATTTATCTTTATCTCTATTCCAAGTCATATTACCTTTACATCTAGGACATTCAGGAACAAGGGTAGGCTCTGATTCAACTGTTCCCTTTACCTTATCTTTTATTCTTATTCGTATAACAACATCTTTATTAATTGGGGTTAACCCTCTGTAATGCGCTAGATATAAATTACCCCTTAATGCTTCAGGGCTAGATATACTTTCTTCAACAATCTTAGTTGTATAGTCCTCATATCCACATGTGATACATTGGGGAAATCCACCAAGATTTCTCATTTCTTTTGAGCATTTAGGACATTCTGATGGGCTTTCCATTTACAAACTCCAATACTTTATCTACTGTCTTTTTACCAAACCCATCCAACTCTATAAGTTCTTGTGGTGTAGCCATCGTAAGGGAATGAAGAGTAGGGTATTCTTCAGCTAGAACTTTCGCTCTCTTAATACCTATTCCCATCCTTTCGTACATCTCCATTAAAGGAGAATCTAACAATTGCCAATCAAGAAACTTATGTCTCTTTCGATAGAATACCTCTTCTTTATGCTCTTCCTTTCTCCAAAATCTCATTAAAGAAAGAATACTGACAACTAAATGATTAGTATCTTGTACTTCTCTTATGCGTCCACCACTTGCTTCAAATCTTGTAAGGATAGAGTTGAGATAATGGAATGAGAATGATGACTCACCCCACCTCCCCCCTCGCACCTTTTCTTTTAGTTTGCCTGAATCGAAATCCACTTTTGTGTGATCTCCTATAAGGTACAGGTAAGCCATATCATATTCCTGAGTTAATCTAGGAAGTTGAGTCATTAACCTACCATCTCTAAGTGAACCCATAAGATCACTAGGTGCTTTCTTTAGTTCTACTCCGACTTTAACCTGTTCACCTTTCATCTTTCCAATAAACATTAAGTCAGCAGTTTCAAGGGGTGAGACAATTAATGGGGTTTGTCTTTCAAGAGAAATCTTCAAACCCATGTCCATACTTGCTTGGTTAGAATCAATAATCAACATCAGCTAACCTCACCTTCCATAACTATGATTGCATCTCCTACTATGGTTCTTCCTGATAGAATTGATGCAGTAGGATTTACTTTCAAGTTATGTAATAACCCTTCCTCGTTAACATACATCTCTCTCCAGTTGGGTTCTGTTCCCCTAATGTCTCTTCTCAAAGCAACCATTTCAATTAGTCCACCTACGTATGCCTGTAGTTCATCTAGAGTAAATTCTTTTCCATTTGCAGGAGAAACTTTAACCCCATCGTTTTCTCCTGCTTTAATTAGCCATCCCATGTTTACCACCTTCTATTAATATTTCTTCTGTTAGCACCAAATCCAAAATTCTTACCTGAATATTCACCTAGACAGGTTTTTCCACAGAAGTCTAGATCAGGATACTTTGCTTTTTTCTTGTACAATCTTCTGTGATACTTGTAGCCCTCATTGGGGGAAAAAGTTTTTCCACAATTACTGCAACTAATTTTTACTGCTTCCCATCTTTTCTTACGACAATCTCGACAAATGTATTCAGGTGAAGTAAATTTTTTCCTAAATACTTTATAGACAGATTTGCCACATCCATCTATGCAAAAATCTTTTTTTTCAGGATTAATTCCCCCACGCCTTTTAATTCTATGTATAGGTTTGAGGTCATTATCTTTATGTGAATCATTTATAAGCTGTCTGACTCTTTCTTTTGTACGTCCAATTTCATCTGCAATTTCTTTTAGTGTAACCTTTGGGTTCTCTTCTACAATTGTATGAATCCAAATGTTTAGTTGCTTAGCCTTAAAAGCATTAGATTTGCGTTTATATTTAGGTAATTCAGCATTTGATTCCAACACACTAAACTCCTATCGCATTTAATACATTATCAAAAGTAGGGTTATCTACATCTTCTCCAATCTTTTCTACATTGACCCTACACTTCTCTATTAAAGCAAATCGTTCCTTAGTATCAACGTCATACTTTAATTGAATCTGAACATCTACCCATTGTGGCAATTGATTATT
>CERL01039768.1_pt1 | contig 17418 bp, 1 predicted proteins | sample 530811 | NCBI WGS metagenome assembly CERL01 (sample SAMEA2620995, study PRJEB7988) | marine metagenome | isolation source: saline water (ENVO:00002010), including
CAGATACAGCAAAGGAGGAGCCTCATCAAAAATACGTTTTCCAGATCGTCCAGTACCAGCACACCAGATTACAGGTGTTCAGGATCTTGATTATGATATTCCTGCTGGTATGGAAGCAGGAAAATGGTATGACCCTGAAGATTTAGTACAATCTTGGAAACCTAATCCATGGGCTGGTTCTACCAAGACGACAGGGTATCACAAATATGGTGGCAAAATCCTTATGACTAAAAAGCATAAGATTGAACAGGAAAAATTACGTGCCCAACAAGAGTTGCAAAGAATAGAAGACCTCAAAGTACAAGCTGAGTTTGAAAAACAAAAACAACAGATGGCTGTATTAGCCCAACAAGAGCAAACAGTAAGACAACAACAATTAGTTGAGGAGACAGCAAGACAGCAGAAAATAGTGGAAGAAAAACGGGCTCTTGCAGAGCAAGTCAGATTGAAGCGTGAGGCAAGACGTGCAAAATCTAGTCCATCTGGTAAACAATTCCAAGTCACAAAACCAAGAAAGCGCGTTCAAATTAAACGACGTAGATTTTCGGCACCCAGACCAACTAGGGCTGATCCAAGACGTGCGTCAACACCATGGTGAACACCATGGAATTAAAAAAAAAATTCTGGTTATTAGACATACCAGAAACGTCAGTTCTTGATACAGCCGCACAAGGTAGACCACAAGGTCAAGGTGGTGGTAAACAAGGTGATAGTAGTGGTAATGGTGATAGTAGCACACCAGCACCAAGTGGTGGTAATGGTGATGATGGTGGTGGTAGTGATGGTGGTGATGATGGTGGAGGTGGAGGTGGTGGTGGTGGACACCGAACACAAACACAAAAGTTTGATTCAACAAAAACTGAAATAGGTGATGGGTTTGATGCAGGGGATCTTACAACTCCTACATCTTTTGGTGACCCAACAGCAAAAGTAACAATTGGTGGGACTGTATATTCATTAAGTTCTATGATGAATCTTGGTGCTGGTTCGACACCAATAGATTTTTCATCTAGTGGGTCAGGTTTAGATTCACTTTTTTATGGTACTCCGTTTTATACATCTCCAACCCAGTTAAAAGACCCATCAGATATTGCTGATATTGTAGGGCAGTTTTCCACGCAAGGAAAAAATGAAACGGAAAGGCAAAAATTTCTAAGACATCAAGCAGCAGTACAACAACAGTCACAGGTTCAAACCGCAAGGGCAGAGGCAGAACGAGCACAAGATTTAGCTGATTCGGCAGCGAGGGCTGCAGATGTTGCCGAAAAACAAATGCAGGCAGTTGGTATGGGTGGTGTAGTGGGAGATGTTGCTCCTAAACCACAAACTGGATATGGGTTCGATATTGATACTGCAACCGATTTGTATAATTGGGCTGACCCATGGGCAAGTGATGATATCATTGATTATTCGGGCAAGGATTTCTGGGGCACTAGGGATACAGTGGCGATGCAAAGACTACCAGATAATAATTTGGAATTACAATTACAATTAGCCCTTTCAAATGTTCGTATAAACACATCTGAAAATAGAATTGATAATTTTGAAATGCAGATGAATAGGTTAACAACTACTATGCAAACAGAAGAAGCAAAAATGAGGAACACACCACAAAGGGAAGGTTTTGCTGGGTATAACGAACAATTCTTTATGACGGAGTCCGCTGTTTGGCGTGACGCAAAACATGAAAAGGAACAATTAAAAAAAATTCTGGATAAAGAAAAAGCGTTTCTGGAAAAACAAATTAGTAAGAAGGAAGCATGGGAAAATCTTTCATTAACTGACGTTACAGCGGCAGCCTTTACAGGTGGTGTTGCATTAGGTGCAGGCACTAAAAATCCCATGGAAACTGATACAGAACATATACGACCTGCAACAGTTGATACCCTAGCATATGTTCCCGGTGATCCTGAGATTACTGATGTTTTACAGGCACCGAAAGATAAGTCAAAAAAACCAACCAGTGTGTTCACAGGTTTAGAATTACCAAAAATTAATTACATGGAAGGCTTCAAAGGCATATTACCACTGGCACACGCAGAGGATGAACCAACAACAACACCAGAAGCACCAACATCTGAAACACCAGCAACAGAACCACAACAAACAGAGGCACAACGTCTTGAAGCAATGGGCTTAGCAAAAGACCAAGCAGAATATGCGGCTGCTGTTATCGCACAAACAACTGGTACTGAAGAACAAGTGGGACAATCATTTACGGATATGAGAAAGAGAATAACAGCTAGTGATGGCACACCTATTGATAACCCAAATTATGGGTTACAAGTGCAGGCAGTTCCTACGGCACAAGAATACAAGGAGAGAACAGCACAGGGAGAAGTATGGAGTGCCTATACACCGGGTGATAGTGGTTGGGCACCAGATGCATATGCCATTAGAACAGAAACACCATCTGAAGACTTAACGTATGACCAAGACCATTTTGATAAGATGAATAGAGAGGCACCTATTGATCAGGGGCTGAAGGAGCAACAGATAAACATTGAAACTGAACGTTTGCAAATGATATTAGGTAAAGAGTATAATGATGAAACCAAAAGTTGGGAACCAGTTCCTTTAACTGATAAACAAAAACAAAAAATAGAAACAGATGCCGAACAAATGGCAAAGGGTATTTATTTTACGTCTATTGAACCACCAACAACACTAAATCCAGAAACTGGTAAACAGGAACCAAATCCACTTGCTGGTGAACAACGTGCTGGTTATGTGTTTGCTGATACATACAGTGGTGATGCTGTGGATAAAGATAGTGGTGTGAAAATTTCAGAAATAAAAAGGAAGCAATTAGAAAAAGCTTATCAATGGCAAGCAACAAAAGCGGAAATTAATAAATTACAGAAAGAAAGATTTGATGCCATTGGTAGTGGTGATATTTCCATTGCCAGTATGTTGAAAGGTTTTGGTCAAGACAGTAAACAGTATGCGTTATCTAAAAAATATTTTACTGAAAGAGGCATACCATTAACAACACCAGTGGGTGCAATATCATTAGGGCAAGATGATCAAGCTAAATTATTGGCTGGAGATGACACACGTTTCATCAAAGATGCAGAAAAGTTTGGTGAAGTTGGTATTGACGTACAAAAAATGTATGGAACGGTAGATCCAACAGGGCAAGACCCAATATCATCTGTGAGAGGAGCGTTGCAATTGCAGGCTAATTTAGATTATCAAAGAAAACAAACATCTAAGTTTCCAGAGGCTAGTGAATATTTAGTATTTGCGTCGGCTCAGGCAACACCTGATTTTACCGATTCTAGACATTATACTATAGATATTATGGGAGAAACACCATACCAATTAACAGATGACCAAGTAGGTATGTATCGAGAGGGTGGTCATGAAGTTACGGCTTGGGAAGGTTTTGGTGCTATTCAACCAATGTATGAGGTTACAAAAGCTGAACTTCCAGCATTGGTAACAAAGTTAACACAAGCAGGGAGATTTGGTGCTGGCGCGTCAATAGTAGTTTCACCAGATGATCCTACAGAGAAAAGAGTATTCAGGGATGATGATGGAAATCCAGAAACTTGGGATAATGTCGCCACAGGTAATGCAGTTTTATTTTTTGATGATCTAGAGGGACGTGGTAGAGAGTTTAATACCTTTAATGAGCAGGGAGGAGAAGGAGTTTTAGATGGTGGTATTGCTGGTCTGTATGTTCAACCTGAATCACAGGTTACAATCCATAAGGCACAAGCTGGCGATCCTTTCTATGGTGGTGGCGGCGGTGTTGAGATTGGGGTTACAAAATTGTCATTTGAAGATGATAAAGAAGCCCAAATAGTAGTGGATGCTTTTAATGAAATTAAAGATACGGGTAAAATGCCAGCAGAGGGTTCACCTGCATACGCTTTATTATTGAGTATGGCATCACAGCAAAACATTGGGCAAATTAATAATGTTGATACGTATAAAGAAAAATTTCCAGATGCTAAAATAGGCACAGATGGTACTACTTCCATTAATGCCTTAACTAATTGGATAGGAGCAGATAGATCTGAAACCAGTGGTTATAGTAACATTATTGATTTTGAGGCTAAAGTAATAAGTGGTTTTGCTCCTACGGCAGCGTTTATTGCAGAACAGGAAGACTTGGGTCGGATTGAAACCGTGTCCGACCAGAAGTTACGAATTGCGAAGGAAGATAGAGACAGTTATGATAAATGGAAGGCACTATCTGAAATACAAAGATCCACGTTTGGTGCGCCAACACCAGACGCAGTGGTGCCAGCAGTAGTGCCAGAAGTACAATCAGAAGGGGAATTATATGAGTTCACACCAATTCCAATAATTCCAATAGCACACGCTGAGGAGGATACTCCTAGTCAAATACTTGTGCCAACTCCAGCAGACCTCCGTCAGGGTGAATTCAAAGTTGTCATAACAGAGCCAATCGGTGCTATATTTAACGAGGGAATTGGTGGTGACTTAAAGCTTACAGAAAAAGGAAAAGACATGCAAGCAAGGGGAGAGTTGCCAAACAATATGACATTTGGTGAAGCCGTTGATCAAAAGATTATCTACAGAGATGGTATAGTTGATGAGCTTCGGTATTTACTTTCAAGAGATACACAGATCTTTGCTAACATAGGCAGGGCTGCTGGAATGGTGGCAACACAAGATACTGAAACATTTAGAATTTATGAACCCACATTTTTTGAACAGGGTATTGATAGTATTATTCAACAGGTACAATTCGCGTGGGGTACACGCGGAGAATCACCAAAGGTAGCAGATCCTACTGCTGTTGCTGGTATGGTTGATCCTATGACAGGAGAAGTAACGCAAGAATTCGGCGAAGCCGTAGCGAGACCATTTTGGTCTCACTCAGATGAAAAAGATGAGTATGGAAATGTTATACCAAACATCGATCCAAACACTGGCAAACCTGTCGGTACGTGGGATCAAATGTGGCAAGAATTAAGCGAAGAGGCAGCGTATTACGGCTCAAAACATGAGAAAGGTATTGTGGTTGGTGATAAATCAACTGGTATGTTATCAGCACCTGAATGGGAAAAAGAAGGTTTCCTTGGTGGGTTGGCGGCGTTTAGGGCTTTACCATGGGGAACACTCGCTGAGATACCAGCCGAAGCATTATTTTTTGCAGTTGCTCTTCCAGCAAGAGTATCAGTTATGGCGGCTTTGAAAATAGCACCAAGGTTATCGTCAGGTATGGCGGCTGGTCTACTATCGGGTTTAGAGAGAAAACTTGCACCAGCGACTGCAAAGTATACAGAAGCTGAAAGACAAGTATCAAGTTTCAGGGCTCAAGGACTTCCAGATCAGGCTGCTCTAGTTGCACCAACACGCTTTCAACAATATGCTGCTGGTATGACGAAGGTAATTCAAAAGACACGTCCAGTTGAGGGCTTTACTGCTGAGGGCACAAGAGTAGGTATGCCGAGTACGGCTGGTAAATTCGTTGTCGCCGAAGCTTTAGTGGGAAAACAAACTGGTCTTGCAGAAGCTGTAAGTTCGGATTTAATCAAGGTAACGCAGAAAGTAGCAGGCTATACCCCACAGAAGTTTGAGTCTCAGATGTCAAAAATTCTTTATCCTGATGCGGCAATCAAGGGTGCAAAAACTGTAGTGAGAAGTACGCTTTACACACAAATGCAGAAAGCAACACAACAATTACCACCATGGCTTAGGGATAGTCGGATTGGTTCCAAAATAGCAGCAGTTGGCACACATGAACTTGCAAACAAAGTAGAACAGATAGCCAAGAGGATGCGAGCTGATAAAGCACTTGAAGAAGAAAAAATGACGGATGATGATATATCAAGATTAGCTGAGAAGACGGTAGTCGCTGAATATCTTAATACTACTGGTGGTGACCAGCACATACTAAATTATATTGCAAATGCAAAATTTGGTCAAAAGTCATACTTTGATTTAACTCCAGCAAGAAAAGTAGAGGTTGACAATGAACTTTTAAGATTACAGAAAGAAAATGTTACCGCCAACATAGCAGGATCAAGAGAATTTCATGAAGTGTTTCCTAGTAAAGGTGTGTTACCAAGTGAAACAGTTGAGTTTAGATTACCAGTAGAGGAAACTTACCAAAAGGCTGCGACACAGCAGGATAAAATTCTTGTGGGTGGAAAGTGGGTCAGTGGGGTTGAAGGGAGAATTACTGAAGTTACAGGTAAAGGACTGCCTGACATTGGTGTTATGGGTGAAAAAGGTATGGTCGTTGGTGAGGCTAATTGGATTACGGGTAGAGGTGAACAAGCAAGGCTGACAGGTGGTGCCACATTACCGAAGAAAGGGATGCCACTTACAGAAGGAGATGTGTTTACAATTGGTGGTTTGTCACGTTCGGGGTATACAGGGTCGTGGTTTGGTACTGGGACAGATACAAGTGTATTATTTTATAAGGCAGCACAAAAAGACACACCGAATATTCTTAGTACACCCACATTTTACACAGGACTTGATCCACAGTTTGTTCGTCCAGCATTACAACCAAGAGCCACGGAACAATATCTATTACAGGAAGTTAGAGAACCATGGAGTAAATTAACAAAGAAAGAACAAAAAACATATTTCGATCAATGGTTGAGTCACCAACCAGTAACACAGGGCGTGCCAGTATCAAAGTTTGGTCGTGTAAATGACTCCAAACATAAAAAATTGTTGGAGAAATATAATAAATCAGGTGCAGTTGTTAATAATACGGGTCATTGGCTTGAGATGCAAACCACCAGCATGAACAGTGGCTTTAAAATTCATGTCGTGGCGTACACTCAGAAGGGTACGGCAGAACTTTATGCAAGACTTGAGCCTTTATTTCAACATTATAAAGTGACAAGGAAGTATGCTGCTAGTAAAGTCCAATTAGAGCAAATGGCAAAAAAAGGGCACACCCAAGAAGGTAAGGCTGTAACTGCTTATCTTCCAAAAAAAATGATTGATGATGCCAAGGCTGGAAATACAAATGAGTTGATTAACTTCCAAGCTGATTTGGCAAAAGCCTTGGAAGGTTTTACACCTGATACTACACTTAAGGCAAAGTTTGGGGAAGTTGGTGACAAGATATTTGTATCTTCACCAGATGGAAAACTTAAGGCAGTCAAAGGGACGTGGGGAACAGTCACGGCAGATGAACCTCTTGGTAATATAAATTTCGCAGGAGTCAGATTTGAAATGACAGAGTTATCAGAAAAAGCACAGAAGGCATATTTAGCTGGTGGGGCTGAACAAAACGCAGTTTATAGAGGTAGAGTTAAGGTAAGTGCTAAAGAGGCAAAAAAACGTAAGTACAAGAATCCAGATGCATTTGGAAATTATTATGAGGAAGAGATTGGTGGTATTGGTGCTTTACCTTCTTACAAAACAGGAAAAGAGTATAGTCCGATTCCTGAAGATATTTCATTTAATCCATTTGCATGGGCAGATGAAAAAGTTATAATAAAAACAACCAAGAGCAGTTACACACCATATGGGGGTATGCCAGTAACAGAATATGTTGGTGGCGTGGTAGAAGACATGGGCGGTGTTGTTGCGCGTGGTGGTGGAAAAGCCACAACAAAAAGGGAATGGGTCGCAGATCGTATGGAAGCAATTGATGTCATGCAACTCCAAAGACATCAACAAGCAAAGGCGACGGCATTGGCAAACATTGCGAAAGGACAAGAGGGCGGAACTAAAAAGGTCAATGAGGATCTTGTCAAGGCAGCACAGGTTGAGATTGATAAGATTAGTAAAAAGTACAAAGGTAAAGGATCTTGGAAGACAACGACAACAACGGATGATGCCTACGGCATCAACCTCGATGGTACTATATCCAGAGATGCAATGGGAGAACATGGATGGACAGTGGCTGATGAATTTGGTTACCCATATAGAACAAGGGCTAATGTTGCTGACAGTGACTTGACATTAATTTTTGGTGATATAACAAGTCCCGGTTCTGCATTAACGTTACGAACTGCAAAAGAACAGGGTAAACACGTATTGGTTAATCCAACAAAGGCTGAGATAAAAAACATATTGGAAGCAAACCCTGCAATAAGGGATAATGATGGTAAACTAACCGAGGGTATCTATACCATTAACATTGCTGGTAGCAGAAAGACGACGGGCAGTCATATTAATGCGATAGAAAAAGAATGGGGTGGTTTTCTTGAAGATGCATCTAAGAATATGGATTATCTTTCTCCGAAATATCGGGTTATCTCTGGAGGACAGGTTGGTGCTGATATGGCAGGGTCAAAGGCTGCCGCTAAACATAAGGGGTCTTACCAACCGAAAGTGGTTAAGGGAGAACAAATAACTAAAGATGTAATTGAAGAAAAAACTGTTGTAGGTGCTGGCAGTCTATTTGATAAGGATGGAGATTTTCTATATCTGAATCAATTCAGTTGGAAAAATAAACAAATAAAACTTACTAAAAAAGAAAGGGCAAAGCAGAGTAAAATATTCCAGAAGGAGTATCAAACGGTTCGTGTTGGTGAGCAAGATCTTAAGCGACAAATGTATCAAGCGTCTAGAATGATAGGTGGAACTCCTTTGGAACAAAAAATATACAGATTATCTGATCCAGAAGTTGATGACCTTTTGAAATTAACTCCAAGCTCTCCAGATGAGGTGAGGAGATTAATTAGTCCAACAAGTGGACAGACAGATGCTGGGTTTGTTTCAAAGGGGCTTACTCCTGAAGAAATTAATTTGGGTGATAAATTGGGCATCAATAGTTTCGGTCAACAAGTGAGGGCACCCACAAACAAGGTATTGACAAAAGCACAAGATTTGCATGCTGAATTTTGGAGACTAGAAGATAGTAAGCAGGAGATATTGAAGCAAAGAGCTATTACATCTTCAGCAAAAAGAGATAAGGAACAGAAATTAGCGATAATTGATCAACAGCAGAGAGAGAAATGGGGTGATTGGGCGGATATATTTGCTAAGCAAGGTTTGTTTGGGAAAATAGTAAAAGGAAGAGATTGGATGGTAAGGTCGTATAATAATCCACGGGAGAAAGGTGTTCATCTATTAATGTATGATTCCGATAAAGGTACGGAAGCTTATTTTACAATTTGGTTGGATAAGGCAAATAAGAAACAAGGTTATAAGGTTAAACGGGATACAAGGCAGATAGGTCTAGAGGGTATTGGAAACGCACAGGTATTACAAATGCCACTTAATACGCGTGGTGAAGTCGAGATGTTTGTTGGAAGACATAATCATACAGATTATCTTGATCATAAGTCAGGAGATACGTCAAAGCAAAACTTTGAGCCTAAGAATCCGAGTAATTATCATGATGGTTGGATAGTACAAAATGTTTCTGCTAGTCCAATGAATCAGCATCCTGCCACATCTTTCTTACAAAAGAATCTGAATTTGACAAATGAAAAATACCATGTTGTAGCGGTTCAACAGTGGCAGCCCAGTATACCTATAGGCTCGGTTATTGGAAAAGGGGATCTCGGTAAAGCTGGTGGTTGGAAGACAATCAATAACATGAATGATTGGATGGACGATTCACAAATTGCTGGCAAACTTGGCATAAAGGTTGGTGAAGCCTTTGATCCAAATTTTATACCTAAAACAAGGGTCATAATACAAACGGCAAAACAGGAAGATATCTCAAATCTTTCTGATAAGGTGTTGATGAGGGTGGTAAATGAATTGCGTAAACAAGAAATCATGAGAGGAGATTCAGTTGATACATTAAATGCCTCTGGCTTTAAGTCTCTTGCCGCTAAATACCCAGATTCATTAAAACCCTTGATTTATTCTGGTACAACTATAACTGATGATATGACACGAGCCATTGCAGTTAGACGGGTTGTGGGTACATCACAGAAAATGAGAAAATTGGGGTATAATAATAGTACAGGGAAATATATTACAACTAAATGGTTACCTTTTGAAAAAAATCTTACTAAAAAAATCAACACAGTCAAGGATCAAAAGGGAGGATTTGATAAAAATGGTAAACTTGTGTCACACGAATACAATCCAAAACAGTTGCTCCATGAAGATATTGACGAAACGTCAAAAACATTTGGTAAGGTACAGGTGTCATATCATTCGAACTTTACGGATGGTGGAAAATTTGTTAATGATACAAATCTTTTAGATGAAATGAGAAATCTTGGTTTTCATTTCAGGCAGTGGAAGGACAAGAAAGGTATTTGGCGTCATAAAATTCGTTGGAGTAATAGTGAAGAATCTGGTTTTGTCCACCACAAAGGTGGTTATGTGTTCCGTCAATCAAAAATAAAACGTACTAAAATGATTAATGTTGACGGAAAGTCAGTGCCATTGACAGAGGCTGTGGCACGTCAGAAATTAAAAGAGATACATCTTTCAGTATTAGAGCAAAGGCGTGATGCGCCTAGGGCATGGGTAGTTGATAACGTCAGGGCTCCAACGGAGAATTTAAGCATCACCAGAAGACCTCATGGAATACCTAGTGGAACAAGATCATCTCTTACTGACGAGCAATTAGTTTGGGTAAAACAGAATGAGGAAATATTGAAAGAAATTAAACCGTGGCAAAAGAGAGGAATGTTGGAATATTATACGGGTGGTTTTGAACCACAAGAAAAAGGTTTTGGTATATTGACAGCTAATCCAAGGATAAAGGTTGAGGCTGGTACTGGTAAGATTGTAGCAATAGAGCCAGAGTTTGCTGTAAGTATTAAGAACACACCAGCTTCTGGACTTGGTGTGCAAACGACAAGAAATGATGGTGATAATCTGGTGAGCATATATAAACACTATAAGGACGAGCACAAGGACTATAGTGCAAACTTTGACATCATGGCTACTGGTACGCCGAATGACGTTAGTAAAGCTGTAGTTGACGAGTTTCTTCAACCACAAACCCTCAAGATATTACAGGCAGTCAAGAGTCGTTTGTCAGTGAAACAGGGAACATATGATGTTCCTGATGAACAAAGTAGAATATTGTTGCAACAACAACTTAGCCAAAACGTTAGTAATTTAATGAAAGCAGAAGCAGAAAAAATCTCCTTGGAAGGGTTGGCTAAGAATATAGATGAAAAGATAAAAATCGAAAGGGCAGTTCAGCAGGATGTTTCCATTGGTGAGGGAAGAGTAATACAACCATTAAGTGTATTTGGTGAACGGCAGATTGTTGGGCAACCAACCGTGGTACCAAAGTACACAGAATTTGAAGTTAAGAGACAATTGCATGATCAGATGATGACACAGGCAAGAACTAGAATTGAAACAAACAGAGGGCTGAAAGCAGCCGCACAGAAAGAGATCGATAAGAATATGGTTGAGATAAAATTTACCACGGTTAAGGGTGATGAGTTGAACCCAATCATAACAACCGAAAAAGTATCTACTAAGTTTGAAAAACCGTATGAATGGAAAGTTGAGTATAAAAAGAATAAAGATGGTACACATGTTATAAGTACAAAAACGTATACTGTGTATAATAAAAATAAAACCGTTTCAGTTGAAGTAAAAAAAGGCGATGCAGTTGTAGAAAAAGTAGTTAAAAAAAGAAATCCTGCTTATCATGGCAACTTGAAAATTGCTGATAAACTTAAGAAGACTAAAATTGGTACACAGGAATATAATAAATTATTAGAGCAGCAAGGTGGATGGCAAAAGGCAACGAATGACTTTGATGGATTTGTGAAAAATATTTCTAAGGATGAAAAGCAAATCCCAGTGGACTATGGGCTTAGTAGGCAAGCTGGAAAGGATGCAGAAAAAGCGCTGGCATCATCGGTAAATGATGGAAACTATTCTGCATCGATGCAAGTGACAGTTGATGAATTAAGAACTACTGTACGGAAGTATGCATTTGATGGAGATGGAAATGTAGAAAGTTACGATTGGGTAGTTGATGAAGGTTTAAAAAGAAAAAGACAGGACACCGCAACTAACGATATTGCTGGTTATGATTGGGGAACATTACAGATAAAAATAAGTGAACAACAAAACGCACGTAATCAATTTGGAACATTGTTCGGTAAGCCTCTACCTCCACCCGAACTTCTACAATCGAAATCAGGTGTGTGGGTCGCAACCCCAACGTCAAGCAAAGTATCAGAAGCATCAGGTGATTTGTGGGTGGATCAAATAGGAGAATTAGATAAGAAGGTCAGAAATATTGTTAATATTAAAGGGCAAAGAGTAGATAGTGAATTTCAGAGAGATTACCCAAACTTGAAGTTTGAAACGAAAGGTAATATTAAAAATTTTAGACAATTAACTCTTAATGATAAAAAAATGGTTCTAGCACAATTAGGAAAAGAGTATGAAGCGTGGACTGGTGGTAAAGATGTCGTTAAGGCTACTATTACCATAGGGGGTAAAAAATTTAAAGAACTAAGAAACATTAATCGTAAAGTTGGAGAAAAAGTAGATAGGGATTCTGGTGTGTTCAAACCTTCTGATGCTCCAGAGCAATCTGTTAGCGATGTATTTGATTTGACAAAAAGTACCAAAGAAGGGTTTGGCAGGGGAAAATTAGGAGAGCAAGCTGATTATTATATCAAGTCGTATGAGCAACAAAAGAGATTTGTGCCGCAATTTATAGAGCAATTTGAACCTGTGCATGAAGTTTCTATAAGAACTCTAAGGAAGGGAAAGCGTAAAAAAGGAGGAGTATGGGAATGGACATCTTTAGGTGAACATACAGGTGGTGGTGCAGAAGGAGTTAAGAAAATTATAGAAGCCGCGGCACGCAAGGGTGTTACTTTGTCAATGTCAGATGTTTATGATGCGACCGTGAGGACAATGCCAAAGGTGAGTACAGGAAGGAAAGGGAAAGATGGAAAAATGATTATGAAAGTACAAGAAGACTGGTCGAGAAAAATAAAGAAGGAACTCGTACCACGCAAAGGTCAGATTGGCGGTGAGGTTAGAGTACTTGATATAGAAAATTCGCTTTTTGCTGTAGCGACTAAGAAAACCACAGACCCAACCTTTGTGAATATGGATAAATGGGGACTTGCACCTCCCAACGTTAGAACTCCATTTGTTAATCAACCAGCAAATATTGCAAGCGGTATGGCAAATGATATTAAACGTCAGATGTTGGCTGGTAGCTGGAAGTTTGATCCTATGTTGTCTGGTCTAGAGGGCATGGCACAACGAAGAGCGGCAGCAGAAGCACTGGGACAACCAAGATTAGGTGCTACAAGTGAGGAAGTAGCAAAAGCCGCAAGAAGGATAAATCTTGTAACGGAAGAGGATATTACTCTTGCAAAACAGGCAGATATTGATGCACTTTATATAAAATTGGAAAAAGAAAATTTTTCTAATGATGGTAGTCTAGCTAATCTACTGCAAAAAAGACAAGTGAATGAGAAGAGAAGGCAGACTCTAATTAACAAGGCAAAAGAAGTACAAAAAGACGAGCTTGGAACAGACGGGCAGTATTGGAGAAGGAGATTATTGGATGCTGAAGCTAAAAAGGATGAGGCTTTTGCGGCACAAAAGAAAACTACGATGCCACCCGGTACTGGAGATACAGAGTTTGAAGGTGTTTTCTATAATTCTCCGAACTGGAAAAAGATTAAGAAAGCTCAGAATGATATTATGCACGTAAAGAAAGAGATGGAAAAAAGGGGTTATACCGTTCCTAATTATTCGTTAGATGTACAAGCATATTGGGCAGCCCATGAAGCAATTGCGGCAGGTAAATCGGCGACTAGAAAAGTGCCTAGAGATTTGGATACGTTGGGTTACACACAGAATCAGAAAGATAAGTTCATGGATGATATAAAGGATAAAAATGTGAATGATTATTTCAAGCCACAGATGGAAAACCTAAAAGCACAAGATGAAAAAATTATAGCCAAACAGAAAATTGGTGAGGAAAAGAAGGAGGTAATTAATACGGCTATGTCATCACCAGATATGAAAGAGGCAAGGGGAGGACTTTACTCATTTAAACCGACGAGTGAAAAGGTACGGGAATCCATCGTAAAGAAATTAGAGAAGACGAATGAAAAAGTTCAAAAACTAAATGAAGAGTCACTTCAGTTACGAAAGCTACATGAGGCAGATGAAGCGAAACGACAGAAAGCGGAAGATGATGATTTATTCTTCCCGCAAAGAACTTCATATGCAGGAACTACTGAAGAAGTGAGATTGGATGATTTACTAGCCGATACTGGTAACTTGCATGATTTCTTTTTGGGTGAAACCATGACGAAGCAGAAACTAGGCGCAAGCGGATATCAGACAAAAGTAGTAGATTGGTATGTGCATGATACATACGGTACAACGTACTTTCCCATAGAGGGAGTACAGAGTAAGATGGCAAATTGGTTAACTCGTGGTGCGGTGTTGAGTGAACCAATTCGTTTGGGTAAGGGAACACCAAGAATTGACAAGAAGACTGGTAAGCCCCTTTTAGATCATGATGGAAATGTAATACGTGATTTTAATGCTGAGGTTGAACCACAAAGATTTTACAATATGGTAAAAACAGGAGAGGTTGTTAGGGAGCCATCTGAGGAGATGCTAATTAAGGCTATTAAGATGATATATTTTAAGAGACTGCCACAAACTGCTTCAGGTAGACATGTGGAAACTGTTACTGGTGGTTTTAAGACACAAATTAAAAAAATAAAGGGAGAACAATATCAATATTGGGATAAGGATGGAAATCTTAAGACACGTTCAGCACCTGAGCAAAGATTTTCAACTGGCATGGCTGGAGATGTAAACGTAAGAGATTATCATGTCAGAGCGGTTGAGAAAGAACTTGGAATAACATTAGAAGGACAGGGTGATAAAATTGTGCAATTATTGAAAGGTGGAGCAATAAAGGGAAAAGGCGTAATTAAAAGCTCGGCAGATTGGGAAGACACTACGTATGATCTGTGGCACTTAGCAGTCACAAAAAGGTCGTTTGCCGATAGGGCACAGAAGTTTATTCTTAATAGACAAATAATTAAAAATGATGGGAAGATGTTGGTAATGCCCCAAGGTTTTGTATTTAAACGAACACCAGCAGGAAAGTTTCTGGGAAAAATGGAAGACATTAAAGTAAAGATATCACAGTTGAGGGCTAAAAGGGGTGAAAGACCTACATTAGAATCTGAAGATGCTCCTGTACTTAATACTATACAGAAGATGCTGACACAACAAAAAGTGTCTGAACACAGTCTAAATACTTTTACAAAGTCTAAGAAGAGCGCCAAAGAATCTCTCTTTAAATATATTGATCTTAATTACTCAACGGCAATAACGACCAAAAAGAGACGGTTGTCAATCTTACAGAACAAACAAGAAAGACTCAAAGAACAAGGTTCTGGATATACTATAGTAAAAACAGGTTTCATTAAGGATGGAAAAGCTTTCAAAAAAGGAGATAGAATTTACAGTGCAGAATATAAAAGGTTAAGGGCATTGTTGCAGAAATTAGAAAAAGCCCCGAAGAAAAATAAAGAACGCATAAAAAAATTAGAAGTCAAGATGAAAAATATGAGGGCACATAAGCTTACAGTAAATAAAGTAAACGAGCAGAAAAAGAACGTGCTTGAAATAAATAATTTATCTGATGAAATTTTGGCAATTGCAACCAAAAAAGCAAACGTTAAGGCAGAACTTAATCAGGCTTATGTAAATGCAGAAATAACACAAAAAGAGTATTTGAAGGAAAGTGTACGGGAAGGAAAGGTAACGCATCTTAGGAAAACTGTTACAAGGGAAACCACACCAGAGGACGAACTCAAAACTCAATTCCAGATGGCAGATGGTAAAGAATTTTCAGATGACTTTATGGCACAACACAAGACAAAGATGGAAGAAACAGGTGCAGTCATGCAAGATGATCCAAACATAATTACATCAGAGCAAATTCTTAAACTAAAGAAAAAGTATCATGATGCAAGAACCAATGTAAAAAATGTGGAAAATAAGTATCTTGATGAAGATATCACAGGGTTGGATATGTTCAAACTAATAGAAGATAAACAAGCAAAAACCAATTGGCTTAATATGATGAAGAGAGAGCGGACAAAAGCTCACAAAATTAAAGACGAAAGAAACCAGAGTTTTATGGATCATAATCTCGCTAACGAAAAACTTAACAAGTTGAGCATGAAATTACAACGTCAGAAATATAGAAATCCTGATCATTATTCAAATTTCATGTTGCAGGAAGGACAATTAATAAGAAGTGATCCCGTTTTAGGTCAGCATTTTAGCGACCTCATTACATCTGGAAAGATAGAGAAGAAACAAGATTATGTAAAATGGCTGAAGAAACAACGGAGAGATGAAGAAGCAGAATGGAAAAAAACAGAGAGACAATTAGTCGAAACCGAAGAAAAGAAGATACAGGGTACTAAGGGCACCCAAGAAACAGTCCAAGCGAAGAAGGAGTATGCAGATATAGTAACCGAAACTGGTGCTAAAGAAAGATTAGCTCATCAGAAAAGAACGGCAGAACAAGATTATAGAAATTCTATGGCTGATGGAGCGGCTGTAAATTATCCTACTAGTGGAATTTATGATCCATTTTTACTGGCAAAATATCCCGCCGCTGCTATAGTACCATTTAGAGTTTCAGGGACTGATGCTGTACAGCAACAGAATTGGGATATAACACAGCCTTTACCCACCACTTTTTCAGTTGAACATCCTACCACACCTAAAACTACTTCACCACAAGTATCTCAGGTGGAGGGAATGCCAGATACACCGTTTAATCCATTTGGCTATGATATGGTTGTACCACCACCAATGGCTAAGTTAGATCCTAATCAACCATTGCCAAATCTTATACAGAATGTACGGATGAGTATGGACGGAATACAAACTAATCTACAAACACCTAAGATAGGGCAATTCATGGGGCAAACCCAAGGATTGAGCCTAGCCCAAGGACAAGCCTCGATGCAGGGTTTTAGTGCCAAATTAGATGCAGGAGTAAGACAAGATTATATGCAAAAAATGGCTCCACCTCGAACAGTCGCTATTACCACTCCGACTGTACGAGTACAAACCCCAAGAAAAACACCACCTCCAACTATTCCTGCATATGTATTCCCTCCATGGGAAACAAAGCGTCCAAGACGTAAACTAAAGAAAAAGGTCAAAAAGAAAAAGACAAGTATATGGTGGGATGTGCCTACACAGCCGTTGGGCGAAGCATGGAATCCGCAGGAATATATTGTCTTTAAGGGCAAGCAAGAACCACAACGGGTTAAACGTAAGGAACGTAGAAAGAAGCTGGATTGGGAAGAAGGCAGTACTACTACTGAATCTGATTTCCAGTCAGATTCCAGTTGGGGTACTGGTCAATTTACACCTTAAAAATGCCAAATCTAGAGTGCAGATTTTGCGCAAGAAGAAGAAATTAGAAGCCAAAATTTGAAAAATCTAGAGTCAGATTCCTTTAAAAAGAAGAAGAATATGTAGCGTTCCTCCGTGCCA
>CERL01016093.1_pt1 | contig 17207 bp, 17 predicted proteins | sample 530811 | NCBI WGS metagenome assembly CERL01 (sample SAMEA2620995, study PRJEB7988) | marine metagenome | isolation source: saline water (ENVO:00002010), including
AGCGGTTGAACTGCATGAACGACTTCTTCAATTATGGAATGCGATCAATGGGCAGAACCTGCCCGCGTGCACAAAATACGCCCAAACGCTTCAACAAATACCGGCGGGTCTTCCGCGAAGGCCAATGACCATGCCTGAACCTTCCCAGCAGTCGATTATTCGGTCAGCGCTTGACGGGTTAGGACTCATTTAACTTCTCAACAATAATGCATCAATCGAAATATGGTTTGAATCCATCTGTCTTCACGGTTGCTGAACTTAGAGCACACATTGGGCAAGAAGTGGGTTGCGCCTCGTGGCTAACGATAAGCCAAGAAATGATTGACACTTTTGCGAATCTGACAAACGACCACCAGTACATACATGTCAATCAGCGTAGGGCGATGACAGAAACCTCTTACGGCGGCACTATTGTCCATGGGTTCCTTACCCTTTCAATGCTTACACAAATGCTGATGTCAGCCGCGCCCACCATTAAGGGTGCCTCAACCAGTATCAACTATGGCTTTGACAAGATCCGATTCTTGACGCCAGTGCCTTCTGGCAGCGCTATTCGGGGTCGATTCACGCTGGCCGCGGTAGAAGAACGAGTGCCTAGTGAATTGACCGTGCGCTACGAAACAACGTTGGAGATCCGTGATAACGACCGACCAGCGCTGTTTGCTGATTGGCTGGTACGTCTTTATCTCCGGTAAGTAACGATTGGGAACGGCAACCTCGCGAAACCCTTCAAATTCTGCGACTGATATGTTCTGCTGATACGCTGTTGTCATGAGATCTAAGAAATTTCGATTAGGTACGGGCGCCGGGTTCTCTGCTGACCGATTAGACCCTGCTGTCGACCTTGTGCGGAGAGGGAATCTAAATGCGATTGTGTTTGAGTGCCTCGGTGAGCGAACCTTGGCCTCAGGGCTTAGCGAGAAACTCGCTGATCCCACTCTCGGTTACAACCCACTCTTAGGAAGACGTATGCAAGCCATGCTGCCGCTCTGTCGCGCGAGTAACACCTGCCTCATCACAAATATGGGTGCCGCAAATCCTCTGGCGGCGGGAGATTTGGTCGCCAACATTGCGGTTAAGCTCGGGCTGCGGGGAATCCGTATAGTGGTCGTAACAGGAGATGATGTAACCGAATTACTGACCGACAACACCCACCTCTCAGAACCAGATTGCTCACTTAAAGACTTCAAACAATCTGTGGTCGGTGCCAACGCTTACCTGGGCTCCGAGGGCATAGTTCAGGCTCTGCAACAAAATGCTGATGTCGTAATCACTGGTCGAGTTGCCGACCCGTCTCTCTTCCTCGCTCCCCTCCAACACTTCTTCGAATGGGAATTCAACGACTGGATGCGGGCAGGTGCAGGCACAATGATTGGACATTTAATGGAATGCGCAGCCCAGGTCACTGGGGGCTATTTTGCCGATCCGGAGTACAAGAATGTTAACGACCTTGCCGCCGTCGGGTTCCCAATTGCTGAAGTCCAACCCGATGGAGCCGCTATTATTACTAAGCTCGACGGAACAGGGGGTTGTGTCGACCTTCGTACGGTCAAGGAACAGTTACTTTATGAGGTGCACGATCCCGCTCGTTATCTAACACCGGACGTCACGGCTGATTTCTCGTCGGCGAGACTTAATTCAGAGGGTGTAGATCGGGTTTCCGTTTCAGGCGCTCTGGGAACCGAACGGCCGCAACAACTGAAGGCGACGGTCTCGTTTGATGGTGGCTTCTTGGGCGAAGCGGAACTCTCATATGCGGGACCCGGCGCAGAAGAACGCGCTCGTATGGCGAATGAGATCGTAGAAGAGCGTTTACGGCACGTGCACGGCATTCAAGCGACGCTGCGCTGCGACCTCATCGGCGTTTCATCTTTGCACAGCACTGCCGGCCAGTACGAGACGGGCTCAAAAGATGTTCGTATCCGCTGCGCTGTTCGCACGCCAGACCGTAACGAGGCTGAAAATCTTCTGTGGGAAGTCGAATCCCTACTCTGCTGTGGCCCTGCAGGCGGTGGCGGATACCGTGGCGCCATTCAGTCAAGCGTATTAACCTACTCTACTTATCTCGATCGCGCTCACATTTCGCCTCGCTTAGACGTTATTGACGTATGACTCAACTGATTCCACTCCGACAAATTGCGCACGCCCGAGCAGGCGATAAAGGCAACCGATCGAACATATCGGTTTTTGTTTACGATAATGAACACTACTCACTTTTAGTTGACCAGCTTACGGCCGAGCGTCTAAAACAAGCATTTGAGGCATTGTTTAGGGGGCAGATTCGACGTTACCTCCTGCCACAACTTTATGGACTCAACTTTGTGCTTGATGAGGCCCTGGAGGGCGGTGTCAATGAATCCCTCAATCTGGACAGCCATGGCAAGTCTTGGAGTTCTCTAATCCTGAGTCTCGAGATAGAACTTCCAACATGCTGAATCGAGTGGCATCACTTGTTTTTTGCGGTCAAATTGGTTACACGTAAATAAACGTTCTATTAGTAGGAGAAACAAATCATGCGTCTTGCAAACAAAATAGCGCTCGTCACTGCAGCCGCCTCGGGTATGGGCCGAGCTGGCGTGATTCGGTTTGCGTCGGAGGGCGCGAAGGTCGTTGCGGTGGACATCAACAAACAAGGTCTTGACTCGGTCGTTAAGGAGATTACGGATGCAGGTCACGAGGCGATTGGGATATGCGCTGATTTGTCCGATGATGAGGAGTGCGCCAGCATCGTAGGTGAGACCGTTGGTCATTTTGGTGGTATCGATTTACTCTGGAATCATGTTGGCCATCCCGGATTTTCACGGGTAGAGGATATCCCTTTAGAAGATTACGCTATCACAATGGATCTTAATATTCGATCAGTCTTTGTAACCACAGGCGCCGTAATTCCGGAAATGAAGGCCCGCGGCGGCGGCAGCATACTCTTTACCTCTTCTATTGCCGGGCTCATTGGGTCCCCGTTTAGTCCACTGTACTCAGCCGCTAAGTGGGGTGTTAATGGGTTCATGGCATCCCTCGCCGGGCGACTCGCCTCAGACAATATTCGGGTAAATAGCGTCTGCCCAGGAGTTATCGATACCCCAATGGCAAAGGTATTTATGGCTCGACCGGATCAAGAGACTGATGGCGACGCCAATCTTGCCATGATGAAATCCCTGATTCCCTTGAAACGTATTGGTCAGCCAAACGAAGTCGTAAACACCGCGCTCTTTCTGCTTTCAGATGAGGCGTCTTACATCACTGGTGTCGCCCTGCCCGTCGATGGCGGATTTGTATCCAAATAGGCTGGGATGCCATCTGAGTGTTTGCTTTGAACTACCTTTCCTTTGATGCTAATTCAATCCCGAAACCTTGAGGCGATTGCTGTTGAGATCCTGTCAGCTGCTGGCAGTTCTGACGATGAGTCTCAGATTGTCGCTAAGAACCTGGTCCGCGCTAACCTCGCAGGACATGACAGTCACGGTATCGGCATGCTTCCGCGTTACATCGCGTGCGTAAAGACGGGTGAGTTGATTCCCAATCAACACGCTAATGTAGTGATCGATGACGGCCCCATTGTTTCGATCGAAGGCGGCGCAGGATATGGGCAGGTGATCGGACAAGAAGCGATGGATGTTGGAATCGAACGTGCCCGAGCCCTCGGTGTTTGTACTCTCACTATTCGGCATTCTTTTCACCTGGGGCGCATCGGGGCTTGGGGAGAACGCTGCGCCGAAGCAGGTTTGGTATCGATCCATCATGTCAACGCGGTGGGGCATGTGGGAAATGCAGCGCCCTACCGAGGCTCCGACGCCCGTTTCACCACTAATCCCTATTGTTGCACCATTCCGGGGGCCCGAAAATCGGAGCCCCTGGTTCTCGATATGGCCACCACAGTTATGGCGCATGGGAAAGTCCGCGTTGCAAGAAACAAAGGAGAGCAGCTGCCCGAAGGTGTCTTGTTGGACGGGCGAGGACAACCTACAACTGACCCTGACGCCCTGTTTTCAGAGCCACCCGGCGCGCTACGACCAGTCGGAACCTACAAAGGGTATGGACTGGCCTTGGTCAATGAATTGCTGGCTGGAATTCTAAGTGGAGGCGGCACTTGTCGTCCCGAGACTCATCATGAGAATGATACGATTTTAAATAATATGTTCTCTGTCATCCTCGATCCTAATCGGTTCGCAGGTTCCGAATTTTTTCAATCCGAACTCAATTTAACAGTGAAACATGTGACATCATCCCCGCCGATGAATCCTGCAGAACCCGTGTTAATACCGGGCGACCCCGAACGAGAAAATACCTCTAAACGCGAAATCGAAGGTATCCCAATCGACGAGAACAGTTGGGGGCTCGTAGTGAATACAGCGAAATCGGTCGGTTTAACCAGCAACCAAATTTCAAACCTCGCACAACTAGTTACTTAACATTGACCTCCCAATACTAACGCTATGGACACTTTTCAGCGACGCCTGTTAGATTTTTTTATTGCTGAATTATAGATTCACTAACAAATCGCCATTCCTAGTTCAATCATAGTTCTGGATGCCCGATACCACCCCGCGCAGCCTCAAATGACGCACCCACACGAATTGCGCTGACTTCATCACTATGACGCGCCATAATCTGCAATCCCCCAGGCAATCCGCCCGATGTCAGCCCCATAGGAACCGACAGTCCACACAAACCTAAGTAATTACCGGCCCGAGTAAAGTGGGCAGGGGTTGAGTCCTGATCAACCTGGTCTAATGGTATCGCAGGATAAGCGACCGTGGGCGTAACGAAGGCGGTGTACTCTCGCATTCCATAAAGAAACTTTGTTTGGTCACTTCGCCGCTTCATTATTGCAGCGATGTAATCATGTGCTGAAATGTCGCGCCCGCCAAGGATACGCGGGCGAACATAGGGATCGATTTGTGCAGTCTCATCTTCATACATCTCGCCGTGATGGTAATAACCTTCTGAAAAAATAATAGAACCGGTGGCGCCTTGCATGTCTTTAAACCGCATCGGCATTTGAAATACGGAAATCTCGGCTCCTAAAGAGCGCAACTCGTCAATCGCACTGTCATAAAGCGTTAAAATTTCCCCATCGATTACCTCCCGCTCATCGTCCGACAATACACCGAGTCGAAGACCCTTGATTCCAGCTTCCCTCGATCCGAAAAGTCCTTGGCGAAGCTCAAGATCCCGGTCCGTGTCTATTGGATGCCGGCCAACCATCACTTCAAACATCAACGACACGTCATCTACGCAGCGGGCCATAGGCCCTGGGGTGTCTAAAGTATGTGATAGAGGAATAATTCCGTCAGTCGGCAGCAACCCTTCCGAAGTCTTCAATCCCACGAGTCCACACCACGCCGATGGGAGGCGTACAGAACCGCCTGTATCCGTGCCTACGGCACATCCAGCCAGCCCGGCTGCAACGGCAACCCCGGAACCACTGGACGATCCACCCGGTGTGCGCGCTATTTTAAGATCCCAAGGATTCCACGGTGTGCCCATGTGTTCATTGGTGCCCCACCCCCCCATGGCCACTTCGACCGTCTTTGTCTTGCCAAGGAGGATTCCGCCAGCTGCCAACAGGCGACGTGCAATCGTTGCGGTCCCTGGCGAGATTCGCTCGCCCATCACTTTAGAGCCGCCGGTGGTTATTCTGCCTTCGACGTCGATGATGTCTTTTAGCGCAAATGGAATGCCGTGAAATGGGCCGATTCGGTGACCGCTTTGATAGGCCTTTTCTGCCGCTAGTGCCGCCGCCCGGGCGTCTTCAGCATAAACGGCTTGAAATGCACCTAACTTCGGCTCAAATTGCTCGATTCTATTGAGGCAGGAGTCAACAACCGCTACTGGGCTAATCTCACCGTCTCGATAGCTATTTGAAAGATCCACAATGGATTTAAAAGCCAGTTCAGACATCACACTTCTCCTCTCAATATTAGAAACCAGATTAGAAACCAGCCGATACTGTTTTACTCGCTAACCGGTTCGACATCCAAGCGAACTGCGTGGTAGGGAGCCGACGGTGAAACAAGTGCGTAACGAGATGTCACCAATGGATCGTGGCCTGGAATCACATGTCTTGGAGACTGGGCTAGTCTCCGTAGGCGATCAAATCCTTTGACCATGTCAGAAACGTTATACACAATTGGAAAAGGTGCATTGGACTCAAAATTTGCATAAAAGTGACTCGCGTCACTTGCAAGAACGACCCAACCCCTTTCCGTCATTACTCGAACACACTGCATACCCATTGTGTGTCCACCGATGTGATGCACTGTGACTCCAGGCGCAACTTCGCTGTCCCCTTTGTGAAAAACAACACGGTCCTGGAAGATATATCGAACGACTTGCAGAATGTGCTCTACCGTGTACGCACCTGAAAAATAACTATTCGCCATATGGGGTCCAGTCGCATATTGGATTTCAAATTCCTGCAAGTGGAATCGTGCAGATGGAAAATCCACCAGCGTCCCCGCGTGGTCGTAATGCAGGTGAGTAATAATGACATCACTAACTTGCCGAGAATCAATTCCGATTGAGGCGAGGCCTTCAGCCGGCGCGCACTCATGGTCGCAACGCCAAATTCCACCCGATTCTTCGGTTCTATTGTCAGACTCCTTTTTACTGAAGCCCGTGTCGATCACAATGGTCCGATTTTGATTCCGCAGCGCCCATACGTAATATGCGATGGGCTCAACATCATCATGCACTGGATCAGTCCAGGCATTGACAATAAAATTTTCATGTCGCTTGCGTTCGCTGCGATAAGCATAACGAATCGCATAAACCTCATAACTTTCTGTATCCGCCATAGGTCACCATCCTAAATATATTCGTAACAATTACACGCTTTCCACCCAACACGCCGACAAACTGGTCAACACACCGGTTGAACCAATGGCTGCGCATAAGTAACTCAGAACAAAAGAATACCACCGAAGCATAGAAACCGCTCCTAGTGATGCCTATGTTATCGGCTGGCAGGCAATACTACTAACTGAATAACTGTGGTAAGCAGTGTTTACGCTTTTCTCTTAGGTCTGACCGCACTAGACTACCTTTTAGCTCAAATTACCAACAACAAGGAATCATTCCACCATGATCGAACTTCGCAATCGCGCCCTTGAACAGCTTCGCTCTGGACAACTCGCAATCGGCGTGGGTCTTCGCCAAGCGCGCACCGTAGATACTGCGAAAGCGATGCTTACCGCTGGTTTCGATTGGCTATTCATAGACATGGAGCATAACTCCATGGATATCGACACCGCAGTTCAAATTAGTGTCGCCGCACAAGATGCGGGCATCTCTCCAATTGTCAGGGTTCCCGGATACGAGCACTACCATGCCACCCGTGCACTCGACGGGGGAGCGCAAGGGGTAGTAGTTCCACACGTGGATGACCCTGCCACGGCTGAACAGATTGCTTTAAACTGCCGTTACCCTCCCATTGGACGTCGCTCTATTACAGGCGCCCTGCCGCAACTCGGATTTGAAACTTACCCTTTGAAAGACGCAACTGAAACGATAAATCGCGAAACCCTTGTTGTGGTAATGCTCGAGTCTCCCGCAGCAGTTGACAATGCACACCAAATTGCAGCAATTCCTGGAATCGACGCGCTGCTCATCGGCACCAATGATTTATCCCTCGAGATGGGAATTCCAGGGGAGCTTGGACACTCTGATATTGTCGCCGCCTATGACAGTGTCATAGCAGCTTGTAAGACTCACGGAAAATACGCGGGCATGGGTGGTGTTTATAAGCCAGAGCTCATGGCGAAATACATTGAGATGGGCACCCAGCTCATCCTTGCAGGGAACGATATTTCTTTCTTGATGGAAAGTGCGCGCCGCCAGGCATCTGCTGTTCGTGGAATGCTGCGCTGAGGCAGCGATTCCCTGCATATAACAATACTGACGACTGACGTGATCGAACTCTACACTTGGCCCACCCCAAATGGCCGAAAGATTTCCATTGCCCTAGAAGAATTAGGATTGGAATACAGGGCCCACTCTGTTGATATCACAAATGGTGAACAAAGGGATTCCAAATTCCTGACCATTTCGCCCAACAGCAAAATTCCTGCGATTGTCGACACTGAGAACAATCAGTCACTGATGGAGTCAGGTGCCATCCTGCTCTATTTGGCTGACAAATGCGGGCAATTGATGCCAAAAGATGCATCTCGGTACTGGGAAGCAGTCGAATGGATCATGTGGCAGATGGGTGGTCCTGGACCCATATTGGGTCAGATACATCACTTCGTTAAATTTAACCCAGGCAAGAGTTTGTACGCGGAGGAACGTTACTTGACTGAGGGCAAACGACTATACGGGGTGCTGAACAAGAGGCTGCAAGATCGCGAATTTGTTGTTGGCGACTATTCGATCGCCGACATTGCTATCTGGCCTTGGATATCTCGGTTTAATTGGCAAACCATCGACATTACTCAGTATCCGAATGTGACCCGATGGTACTTATCAATCGCTGCACGACCCGCTGTCCAGCGAGGCTACCACGTACCCCGAAAGGTCAATGAAATTCCAATGCCGGTTGCTTCGAAATAACCCCTCCAATAACGAAGCTGTGGAAGCTGAGTAAAGCCTCTTTCTAACCGAAATGAAGATCACAGGAATTCAAACCCTACGACTCGACGAATTCTCCAACGTTTTGTGGGTAACAATCCACACGGATGAAGGCGTTAGCGGGCTTGGCGAAACCTTTTTTGGAGCTAAGGCAGTCGAAGCATACATCCATGAGACCGCGGCCCCGAAGCTACTCGGGCGAGACCCGCTCCAGATCGAGCGCATTGCTTCTGATCTTATGCCCTACGTCGGATTTTCCGGTTCTGGAGCAGAGACCCGTGGGCGCTCTGCGATCGACGTTGCCCTTTGGGACCTTTTCGGAAAGGTTTCTGAACAACCGGTATTTCAGTTGCTCGGGGGGCTGGCACGTAACAAGATCCGAACCTACAACACCTGCGCTGGCTATCGCTATGTACGAAGTCATCCGGATTGGGATACCTCTGACTGGGGTCTTGAATCCCCTTCCGAAGGGCCATATGAGGATCTCGATGCTTTTCTAAATCGAGCCGACGAGTTGGCGCTTGATTTGCTTGAACAGGGCATTACGGGAATGAAAATTTGGCCATTCGACCATGCGGCTAAAGACACTGACGGCTACTACATTTCAAACAGATCCCTAGATCGATGTCTCGAACCATTTCGAAAGATTCGTAAGGCCGTCGGCGATAAGATAGACATCATGGTTGAACTTCATTCTCTCTGGCGACTTCCCGCTGCGCTAAAAATTGCTGAAGCTCTCGAGCCATATAATCCATACTGGTACGAAGATCCTGTCCGTATGGACAGTCTTCCGGCGCTTTCCCGCTTCGCGGAAGCGACTCGGGTTCCTGTTTGTGCCAGCGAAACGATTGCTGGGCGCTGGGGCTACCGTGATTTAATCGAAAGCCGCGCCCCAGGGATTTTGATGCCAGACATCGTCTGGTGTGGCGGACTGACAGAGGCCAAAAAAATATCAACTCTCGGCGAAACTTATCATCTTCCGGTTGCGCCACACGACTGCACGGGCCCTGTGGCGTTCATGGCAGCCGTTCATCTTTCGCTGAATGCCACTAATGCGCTGGTTCAAGAGTCCGTTCGGGCGTTTTACGATGGTTGGTACAAGGAATTGGTTACTGTCGTGCCGAAAGTACATGATGGTTGGATTCTGCCACCATCAGGGCCAGGCCTTGGAACCGAACTTCTCCCTGGATTAGACAGTCGGCCAGATGCGACTCCAATTCTTACGGATCGACTATGAGCCGGTTTTAAGCGCCGTAATATTTCATGGTCCAACCCGTCATCACTCGAGAGTCTATTCTTAACGGCACCATCCGCCGTCTCGTGGAACAGTCTGGCGATGATGGTCGATTAATGACAGATCAAGAAAGGGAGCAGATCGTCGAAAAAATGATTGAAACCGCGCCATCGCGAGATTCGATATGGATCTTCGGTTATGGATCCCTAATTTGGAACCCTGCGGTTCACTTCACTGAAAAACTACGCGGCAAAGTACATGGCTATCACCGAAGTTTTTGTCTTTGGTCGACTATTGGACGCGGTTCACCATCTAAACCAGGTCTCATGCTAGGGCTTGAGCGTGGCGGATCTTGTAACGGTATTTTTTATAAAATTGATCGTCGTGAGATTCGCAGCGAACTTGATATCGTCTTTCGTCGGGAGCTCATCACAGCTGCATATCGTCCTACCTGGGTAAGCGCCCGTATTTCGGACAAGTCAAGCTTTAAGGCAATCGCGTTTGTCATTAATCGTAACCACAATCGTTATGCAGGCACGCTGGACGACGAGACCGTGATTCAAACCATTGCTGAAGCGAAGGGTACCTTGGGTTCATGTTCTGAATACTTGTACGAAACCGTCTTACAGCTAGATAATCTTGGTATGCCTGATCGACGGCTCGCTTCTATTGCTCGGCATGTTCGACAAAGAGAGCGGGAGTTGACTCAGCGTTAATTCGGCGCAGTACATGGGTCAGTACATACCATTGGACTTTCCCGCGGTTACTACTAGCAACCAGTATCGAAATAGTAGGTGCACATCGTGAACAACTCTCCGACCCCGATTCTTTTTACCCCGATTCGAATGCGGGGACTTATGATTCGAAATCGAGTCATGGTCTCACCGATGTGCCAATACTCCGCAACGGAAGGTTCTGCTGGCCCTTGGCATCATATGCACCTTGGTCAATTCGCGGCATCTGGAGTGGGACTTCTATGTATTGAAATGACCAACGTTGAGGCCATTGGACGTATCACACCTCACTGTATGGGCCTTTACACCGACGACAACGAATCGGCCTTAGGGCGGGTCGTTCACTTCTGCAAAGAGATCTCAGACACACCCATTGCCCTACAACTCGCACACGCGGGGCGCAAGGCGTCTTCTACCCGTCCCTGGGAAGGTCGAAAGCCAATCCTACCCGTCAATGGCGGCTGGCAAACCGTTGCTCCATCAGCCATTCGTCTTCATGAACAAGCTCTCGCGCCTCGAGAATTAGACCCGGCTGAAATTGCAGCTATCGTGGCAAACTTTGCTGACTCTGCCCGTCGTGCGGAACGGGTTGGGATTGACGCGCTCGAACTACACGCAGCGCATGGCTACCTGCTTCATCAATTTCTTTCGCCCATTAGCAATCTAAGAACGGACAGCTATGGGGGGTCTTTGAATAATCGGATGCGTTTTACGCTTGAAGTTTTCGAGGCCACCCGCTCCGCTTGGCCCTCGAACAAGCCTCTTGGTATCCGCTTATCGGCTACCGACTGGGTTGATGGCGGGTGGGATATTGAGCAATCCATTGTGCTCTGCAAGCTGTTACAAGAGCGCGGCTGCGACTGGATCGATGTGTCAAGTGGTGGACTGTCCCAAGACCAAGTGGTTCCGGTTGGGCCGGGATACCAAGTTCACCTGTCCGAGCGAATCCGGCGAGAAACCGGTCTTCCGACAATTGCCGTTGGAATGATTACTGAGCCGCGCCAAGCTGAATTTATTGTCTCTGAAGGTAAAGCTGACATGGTCGCATTAGCGCGTGGCATGCTATACGACCCGCGTTGGGTTTGGCACGCCGCTGATGAACTTGGAGGACAAGCTGAATACCCTGTGCGATACCGGCGTTGCCGTCCGTCTCAACGCGAAGATGTCTTCGGCGAACGGGATACAGAATCTGTAAACTGATTCAGTGCCTTACTGCGGTAGTGGAAGCGTGGTTTTGTAACACACCTGCTTTAGTGAAAAACTTGACTTAATGCTCGCGATTCCTTTGATCCGCGTTAGATGCTCTAACAAAAAATGCTCGTAAGCTTCAAGGTCTGGTACCACTACTCTCAGTAAATAATCGAATTCGCCTGTCATCAAATAACATTCCATCACTTCCGGTCGTTCCGTTACCGATTTTTCGAATGCTTCGAGTGCGGACTCAATCTGCTTATCCAATGTCACAGTAGCAAACACGTTAATCGGCAACCCAACAGACTTGGCACTGACCAGCGCTACATACTGTTGAATCACACCCGCATCTTCTAAGGCCCTCACCCTGCGCCAACAAGGTGATGGGGAGAGGCCGACATGTTGGGCAAGGTCCGAATTTGATATTCGGGCCTGTTCTTGGAGAATTTCCAGAATTCGAAGATCTTTCTTATCCCAATCGTGTTTTAACATATATAACCTTTAATTAGTCTTTTATTGATCAATTATTGCATTATATCTGATCGTTTCAGATTATTTGAAAGCCTATTTCCAGGCTAGTGCAATATAGTTAGTGACATCACACCATGCACAACATCCCATTCGATCCGGACGATGAAGGCCCTCTTCCACTGAGAGACTCTGACCGCCTTGCTTACCTTCGGGTGTTGGAACAAAAGATTCTCTGGTTGTCGACGTGGATCATCCATCACGCAAATCACGTGCGCCCGAGTGATGGTCACCTGAAGGTGGGTGGCCACCAGGCTTCTTGCGCCTCAATGGTGACTCTCATGACGGCCCTCTATTTTTCTGTTCTCCGCCCTGAAGACCGAGTTGCGGTCAAGCCTCACGGAAGCCCCGTTTTTCACGCCATCCAGTATGTTCTGGGGCAACAGAGTCAAGGTAATTTAGAACGGTTTCGGTCTCTTGGTGGTGCGCAGTCTTATCCGTCACGTACTAAGGACGCCGACGATGTGGATTTTTCGACCGGATCCGTAGGCCTAGGCGTCGCAATGACTAGCTTTGCTTCTCTAATTCAAACGTTTATCGAAACACACAGTTGGAAGATTCAAAAGGGGCGAATGATTGCCGTGGTGGGAGACGCCGAACTAGACGAAGGCAATATCTACGAGGCTCTATTAGAGGGCTGGAAACATAACCTTGAAAACGTCTGGTGGATAATCGACTACAACCGTCAAAGCTTGGATTCCGTAATTTCGGACCGTCTTCTAAGTCGATTTACTCGTCTATTTAACAGTATGGGATGGAAGGTCAGCACCATAAAGTATGGGAAACGTCTCCAAGATGCCTTCGATCGGAAAGGTGGCGACGCCTTGAGGCAATGGATCGATGCATGTCCAAATTCAAAATACTCTGCACTTGTTTACAAAGGCCCGTCGGCTTGGCGTCAACCTTTACTTGATGATATTGGCGCAAGAGCTGGCGTAGCGTCTCTCATTGGTGAATACAACGATTCAGAGCTTTTCGCCTTGATGACGAATCTAGGCGGGCATTGTATCGAGACTGTGTTAGATGCGTTTGAGGCCGTAGAGGACGAACAACCCACCTGCTTTTTTGCTTATACCATCAAGGGATACGGGCTGCCCTTGGCAGGTCATAAAGACAACCACGCAGGACTGCTTAATGTAGAACAGATAGCGAAATTGAAGGAGGAGCATAACGTACCGGATGGCCAAGAATGGTCACGCTTTGCTGGTATCGAATTACCAACAGATGGGCTCGAAGAATTCATTAGCAATGTGCCCTTTAGGATGGCTGGTGAGCCACGGCGGTACCAATCGCCCGTAATTCCGGTTCCTGCGCAAATTGACATCCCAACAGCGGAACAACTGTCGACACAAGAGGCATTTGGGAGAATGCTTAACAATATCGCTCGCACTAGCGACAGTCTTGCAGATCGGATCATCACAATGTCACCCGATGTGACCGTATCAACCAATCTAAGTGGCTGGGTCAATAGACGCGGATTGTTTCACCCAAAAATTCAAAACGACCTCTTTTTAGAGGAAGAGGTAGGCTCTCTGCATCGCTGGCCACCTTCGCCAACTGGCCAACATTTTGAGCTTGGCATAGCAGAAAATAATCTTTTTCTATTGCTTGCTGCAGCTGGCCTTTCTCATTCCCTGTTTGGCCATCGCCTCTTGCCGATTGGCACGATCTACGACCCCTTTATTGAGCGAGGTTTAGACGCGCTGAATTACGCTTGTTATCAAGACGCCAGATTTATTCTGGTTGCCACACCATCTGGGATCTCCCTATCGCCCGAAGGAGGCGCCCATCAGTCTATCGGTACCCCGCTGATCGGCATTTCAAAACCAGGATTGAGCTCCTTCGAGCCTACCTATGCGGATGAGTTGGCTGCAATTTTGCGCTGGAGTTTTATACACCTTCAGTGTGAGGATGCTGACGAATCTGATCATGATCTTCTTAATGACCACCGCGGCGGTTCAGTCTATCTTCGACTTACTACACACCGCATCGCCCAATTGCAACGTCAAATCGACCCTGACGTAGAGGCCGGAATTATTGAAGGGGGTTATTGGCTGCGACCACCAGCTCCTGGCGCCCGCCTCTCCATTGCCTATGTCGGTGTGGTTGGCCATGAAGCGTTAAGTGCGCACACAGAGATTGTCGAACAATTTCCAGGGGCGGGTTTGCTTGCTGTCACATCACCTGACCGCCTTCATCGGGGTTGGCTCGCGGCACAAAGTCAACGTCAAACAACAGAAAATAGTCCTAAAGCCGCAATTGAACGCCTTCTTGCGCCCCTTGACTCTTTGAGTCAGATCATCACTGTCGTTGACGGCCATCCGTCAATTTTGAGCTGGATTGGGTCGGTACATGGCCACCCCGTCCGGGCTCTTGGTGTAGAGCGTTATGGGGAATCGGGGTCGCTTTCAGAATTGTATGAGGCATTTTCTTTGAATTCTGACTCTATCGTGAAGGCCTGCAATGAAATACACCAGGCTTCGAGCAAGGCGTCGACCGAGCGGTAGAAACGCTTGGCCTAATGGGCAACGATGACCCCCGTGGCCTAGAAGCAAAAATCAACCTACAAAGAGGCGGTAACACTGGCTACCCGGACTTAGTTACAATTGTCAGTTCTAATAGTCCACACAATATTAACTAGGCAGTTAGAGGCGTAACGATGGTCCAGGCCCTCGCTATAGAAAAAACATCTTCAACTCAAATTCCCTCTGACGAGTGGGAACTGAGAATCGAACTTGCGGCAGCCTATCGGCTGGTCGACTATTTTGGCTGGTGTGAATTGATCTACGGCCATTTAACCGCACATACCCCGGAATTAGAACCACATTTTCTAATAAATCCCTATGGCTTGAATTACGACGAGATTACCGCATCGAATTTGGTCAAGATTGACATCGACGGGATTCCAGTAGAGTCCACCAGTCACCCGATCAGTGAGGCGGGCTTTGTTATTCATTCCGCAATTCACAGCATGGAAGCCGCAGAAAATCGCGTCGTTATGCACTCTCATAGTCGGGCCGGTATGGCAATTGCTGCGCTCCGGCACGGTCTGTTACCGATCAGTATGAATGCCACCCTCTTTTTCGACGACATTGCCTATCACGACTTTGAGGGGCCCAGTCTTTACCTAGAGGAACGCGATCGATTGCGTAAATCGCTTGGCACAAAAAGAGCGATGATCCTGAGAAATCATGGGCTGTTAACGGTAGGTCGCACCGTGGCAGAGGCCTTTATCCGCTTATACCGCTTAGAACAGGCTTGCCGGATACAACTGGATGCTGCAGCAGCCGGGGAACTCAATCTCCTTGACGACAAAATTGCCCGAAAATCAGGGCATGACACCAGTCGATTTATGGAATCGGAAGCGGCTTATGGTCAATTGGAATTCAACGCATTAATGCGCAAGCTCGACAAGACTGATAATTCCTATCGTCACTAAACGAATCACGAACAAACTAATCTAAGCACCATTTCAACAGCTCGTAACCTCTTTTATCTCCGGGAACACAGCATACTGATTACGATATTTGATTGATAATACCTTGGACGCAAAAGTCATAAAAACCGAAACCTGGGCTGAAGTGTTATACGACTCCCTTCGCACATTGGGGATCGACATTTTTTGCTATGTCCCCGATGCGGGCCATCGCGTTTTAATTGAGCGTTCGATCGTTGATGATGACGTTGTATCAATTCCCCTAACTACCGAGGAAGAAGGTGTTGCCCTTCTGGCGGGGGCCCATCTGGGTGATAGGAGAGGCGTACTTTTGATGCAAAGCAGTGGCGTAGGCAATTGCATCAATATGATGTCCTTGATCAATGCAGGCCGCTTCCCCTTCCTCACAATAGTCTCTATGCGCGGCGATTTCGGCGAACAAAACCCGTGGCAACTGCCGATGGGTCAAGCCGTAGAGCCCTGTTTAACAGCCATGGACACTCTTTGTCTCCGCATCGAAACTCCGGAAGACATTACTTCGACCACAGAGGCAGCGACGCAAATGGCCTACAAGTCGGATCAATCAGTAGCCATTATTCTTTCCCAAAAATTGATCGGCGCGAAGCCGTTTTGAACGCCCATCAAAAAACAGCGCATCTGCATGGAAGTTATGTCTAACGATTTGTCTTTAGATCGCCGTTTGGCAGTCCCTGCCGTAATAGGGGACCCAGCGGACTTTCTCATCATCGGTGGATTATCGGGTTCAGCAAAGGACGTTGGCGCACTAACAAATGAGTCTCCGAATGTTTACCTGCTCGGGGGAGCAATGGGGGCTGCGGTCACGATGGGGCTCGGACTCGCGTTGGCTCAACCTACCCGTCGGGTCCTGGTGGTCAGTGGCGATGGGGAGTTCTTAATGAACTCGGGCAGCCTCGCTACAGTCGCCTACATGAAACCCGCAAATTTATCCTTGTTGTGCGTCGACAATGGCTGTTATGGTGAAACAGGGAATCAAGTCAGTGCGACTAGTCGATCCACAAATCTTGAATTGATCGCGAGAGGCTCCGGAATTGACCACGCATGTACCGTACAAATCGAATCAGAATTTGCTACGGCGTCAAAGATGCTCCGACATCCGGATGGGCCTTCCTTTGTTCTCCTCCGAGTTAACGACGGACCACCGCCAGACTACCGTCGCAATTTTGACGCGGTTGAAACAAAAGCGACTTTCCGTCGGAATTTATTGTAAAAGTAGATCGAGATCCAAAGTTTCCCAAAAATATTCACCGCCCCCCAGTTACAACTCAAAAACGCCCTTCCCCGTTGTCTGGGTATCAAATAAGCGGTAAGCATCGGCGGCTTCTTCAAGTCGAAAACGATGGGTGAATAGATGATCCACATCCAACTTATGATCAATGATGAACTGCGCGCAGTCTGCTTGGCCCTGTAAAGAAAACGTCCACGAACCGACAATTGTTACCTGTCGGCGCAACATGTCCCTACTGACATCCAGTGT
>CERL01029004.1_pt1 | contig 17196 bp, 15 predicted proteins | sample 530811 | NCBI WGS metagenome assembly CERL01 (sample SAMEA2620995, study PRJEB7988) | marine metagenome | isolation source: saline water (ENVO:00002010), including
GGAATTTGCAGGGTATTACGCTCTTGAACATATTGAAGATTTAAGTAGATATAGTAAGAAAGAACTTCTTAAATATAATCTTATAGATGCATTATCAACTTTTTATTGTTGGGAACAATATCATGACCAATTAGATTCTCGTCCATATAAAGAAATATTTCAGCCTAGTTTCGTAACATTATTAAAAATGATGTTAGTAGGCTTACCAATGGATTCTAATCGTGTAGACGAAGTTCACACAATTTTAAAATCTAAAGAAAAAGTTCTACTAGAACAAATACAAGAAAATAACCACGTAAAAAATTTCACTAAAATATTACAAGAAACAGCATGTACAACTGCTAATTCTAAACTTAAAAAATTAGTTAAAACAATAGAACAATTTTACGATGTTAAGTTCAATCCAAGTAGTCATCAACAGTTAGCTCTTTTATTATTTGGTCATTTACAATTACCTATTTTAGATAAAACTAAATCAGGAGCACCAGCTACTAGTGCAGATGTATTAAAAGATTTAGCTAACCATACACAAGACGTAGAAATAATAGATCTACTTAAGTTTGTTACAGACTTAGCAGACGTTACGAAGATTAATGGAACATTTATTAAAGCTTTCCTAAAAGAGAAGAATTTCCTACATGGAAATTTGAAACTTGGTGGTACTCAATCTGGAAGGTTGGCAAGTAACTCACCTAACTTGACCAATCTTCCCGCTCATGGGCCTATGGGCAAACTAATCAAGAGCTGTATTGTAGCTCCTGATGGTTGGCTATTTGCAGGAGCAGACTTTGCTGCTCTTGAAGAACGTATTGGAGCAATACTAAGTAACGATCCTAATAGAATTAAAGTATATACCGATGGTATGGATGGGCATTCAATGAGAGCTTACAAATACTTCTCAGATCAAATGCCAGATATCGATCCTAACGATGTAGATAGCATTAATTCAATCCAAATTAAATATCCTGAGCTGAGACGGAAGTCTAAAGGTCCAACCTTCGCCCTACAATATATGGGCACAGCTCATACCTTACATAAGCGTACTGGCTTTCCTAAAGACCAAGCTAAACAAATCTATGATGCTTTTCATGAATTATATAAAGTTTCTGGTGATTTTAATAATCAGAATAGAAAATTTATGGAAGAGCATGGTTATGTTGAATGTGCATTTGGTCTTAAACTGCAAACACCAATTATAACTAAATGTATAATGGGTAATTCAATTACTCCTTATGAAGCAGATAAAGAAGCGCGTAGTGCTAATAATGCTGTTACTCAATCTTGGGGCATGCTACTCAATAGAGCTATGAATGCCACTAATAAACGCATTGAAGAAGCAGGATATGGAACAGATATTCTTCCCTGTAACATGATTCATGATGCAGGTTACTTTATTGTAAGAGATACACCTGAACATATTAAATTTTTAAATGATGTTCTTATTGAAGAAATGGAATGGAATGATGATGATGCAATTAGATCAACTGATGTCCCAATGTGTGCTCAATTAGAAATTGGCAAATCATGGGATAAATTAACCCCAATTGGAGAAATATGAATTACACCCCAGATCAAGTATCAGCTATTAATGGTGTAACGGATTTACTCTTAGATCCTACATCCCATAAGTCTGCTGTACTTGCAGTGCTTACCGGAGCAGCAGGTACCGGAAAAACTACTGTTATCGGGCAAATTATGAACGCTATTAGTAAAAAACAACCCCATACACCTATATCTTTATGTGCAACAACTCATAGAGCAGCTGAAGTATTAGAAAATATAGTTCATTATCCTGTATCAACAGGGCATGCTTTATTTAAACTACGTCCTAGTATTACTAAACATGGTAAAGAAATTCTTAAACGTGTAGGTATATGTGAAATACCATTTGAATCAATTGTTATTCTTGATGAATCATCAATGATTGGTAATAAATTTTTAGAAGCAATTGTTGATATAGTTCAATACAGAAATTTAAAAGTATTATTTGTTGGAGATTATTTTCAACTCCCTCCACCTAAAGATGCATGTAGCATATTTGATGGATCATTAGCTACATTCCCACTAACTACAGTACATAGACAAGCATTAGGTAATCCTATCTTAGCTAAAGCTACTGAGTTTGTAGAACATATTAAAGGAGGTCCTAAACCTACTATTCAAACTACTTTGAATATAAAAGGTGAAGGCATCCATGTGCTACCACATTCAGAGTTCGTAACTAAATTTGTAGAACGGTATATGGACTATGAAACAGGAGCACAAGTAGATATTCCACTATGTACTTATACAAATGATTCTGCAATTAATTATAATAGTATGATTCGTAAAGCAGCTTACTTTTTAGAAGAAGATACTATTAAACCTTATTACTCAGGTGAACGATTAATTTCTAATAATGTAGTACTAGATGGAGAACATACAATATTAACTAATAATGAAGCAATTCATGTCCTTAGTTATACAGAAACTGAAAAATATGCTATCCCAGGCTATACTATTCGAGTTAAAGGAGACTACTGTAAGCATACAGGAACTGATACAAAAACTGTATTTGCTCCTCAATCTAAAGCAGTAGCTGAAAATATATTAGCTGTCCATAGAGAGACAGCTAAGAAAGCAAATCGTGCAACTGAGTGGCATAAATTCTATCAGATTAAAAATTCTTTAGCTGATTTACGTCCACCATTTGCAGGAACAACTCACAAAGCTCAAGGTGGAACCTTCCCAGCTGTATTTATAGATAAACTTAATATTGATAAATGTCGTGATGCAGTTACTAAAGCACGACTATTCTATGTAGCTCTTACTAGAGCAACTACTAATGTGTACATAAACAGTTAGGAGATAAATATGGCAATGATGTACGGTGACATTGATAAATCAAAACAAAAACGTAATGATTTAGATATTATAATTAAAAATTTACAAGATTTAGTAGATAACACTGATTTTTTCGAAAGACCAGATTTAGAAAAATATGCATGGACAGCATTAGAAACTGCACAAAAATTAAGAAAGGAAATGTAAATGGCATTTGAATACACAAATAAACTTAATATCTCTTTACCATTAGCTGTATTTCTTATGTATGACAGCTATGATCACGATCAGCGTGATAATGTCATTAGCGCTACTGGACTATTAAGACCTATTAAACAACTAGTATTAACTCAACAAAACAAACATCTAGATACAATTAAAGATGTTAGTGACCTAGTAGCTGCCCGGATGGGTACTGCTATTCACGATGCTTGTGAAAAATCTTGGTCTAATCGTAATAATGTATTAGAAGCTCTTAAATTAATGGGAGCAGCTGATGGTGTTGTTGATAGTATTAGAGTCAATCCAGAAGATCCTGACTCATTAGAAGAAGGGCATCTAGCAATTTATGTAGAACAACGAGCTGAAAAAGAAATTATGGATATGATTGTATCAGGTAAATACGATTTAGTATTAGATGGTCAATTAAGTGACTATAAATCTACTTCTGTATGGACATATATTTACGGTAGTAAAGTAGAGGACTATATTAAACAAGGTAGTATTTATAAATGGTTAAGCCCAAGTAAAATTACAGGCGATACAGTCACTATTCATTATATATTCACAGATTGGTCAGCTAGTGCAGCTAGAAATGATCCTAAACGATATCCTCAACAACGAATTCTCTCTAAAGAATACCCATTATGGAGCATAGAAGAGACTGAAAATTGGATCAAGAACAAACTAGAACTTTATCAAACACTTGCACACTCTTCTCAAGAAGAATTGCCAGAATGTACTGATGAAGAGCTATGGGCCACAGAGACTAAATATAAATATTATAAAAATCCTGAAAAAACTCTAAAATCTACTAAAAATTTCAGTACAATGGATGCAGCACTAATCAAAAAAGCGGAAGACGGTAACGTTGGAATTATTAAAGAAGTTCCAGGAGAAGTTAGAGCTTGTCAATATTGCCCCGTAGCACAGATTTGTACACAGGCTGAATTAATGCAGGCAAGTGGACGACTATTACTATAGGGGAGTACTATACATTTTAACGGACTCGGCCTTTCTCTGGGGGCACGTGTAGGCTGTTAAAGATGTGTAGTGCTCCTTTTTAGAGAAAGGTGAAATAATGATTCATGGTGTAAAAATTTATAAGGGAGACGGAACTTTAAAGGAAGAGATATCGAGTGAAAAAGCTAGAGAATTATATAATGATAGGAATAGAAGTGATTGGGAGTTATCTGATACTCAAAGACTTCACTGGGACAGGCAAAAGCTTATTCAGAATCCTAAGGAGCCATATAAGACACAAGGCTTACAGCCGGGGATTGACCGTAATTACAAAAGGCATAAAGCGGTTTATAAAATAATATGTAAAATTTGTAAAACAGAAAAATTAATGGCTAATCAAAATGCTAAATTTTGTAGTTCTAAATGCCAAAGTATTCAGAGAAATTTAAAAGCAAAAAAACTTTACCAAACACGACAGAAATTCAAGAATTTTAATATAAAAAAAGTGCATCTATAGCCTAGCTCTGATCACATTGAGTTGTTGAGTTTCAGCTTGTGAAGGGAAAAAAAGACAATGTGTATGCAGCTATAGATGCATTTACTTTTACGAGGTGCCAGCATGCCAATGAAAAAATTCAAAATAACATTTAATCAAGTTGTTGAAGCAGAGACTGAAAAAGATGCAATAGAATGGTTACTTACTTATTTACATGTAACTGTAAAACACGAAGAAATTGATGATGGATTTAAAATTGAATTACTTGATTGTCCCAACAAGCTAGAACCCAAGACAGATCACTTACCCGAAAAAGCCCGTAAAACAATACAAGAAAAATATGGCCTAGGCCGATCAGAAGCATAGTAACTTTGCCCTTGTAACTCAAATGGTAGAGTAACTGATGATTAAATCGGTAGTTGGTGGTTCAAATCCACCCAAGGGCCCCATTATTAAAGGAAATATTATGAATACACATGGACAACATCAAATGAGTCTTGGTGCAATTATTAAAGCAATAAGTAAATACGATATTCATTTACCTGTATATTTAGATACAGCAGCTAAAGAAAGCCCAGGTACTCCTCATAGTTATAAAGATTACGCTAAAGATTTAGCATTCGAACCTACTACAAATATAGTACTAGCAGGAGACTTTGTTTCTGTACTAGCATCTTGCGTAGATAAATCATTTATGGGTTTTGAAGACTCAGATGGATTTTATGCAGATAAAATAATGCGTATTAACACTCCATGCTGGATATCCCCAATGGATACAGCAAGTAATCTTGGTATTACTGATGTATTACATAATGGAACTAATATTCTAATTATTACAAAACTAATGCCAGAGGAGGTGAGTGATGCATGATGATGTACCTTTAAATACTATACAAAAATTAAAATATATAGAAGTTATATTATCTGACGAAGGAGACATTACAGATCAAGTTTTAATAGATGTAGCTATTCAATTTACAAGAGAATTACAGGAGATAGAAAATGCAAGATCACGAAATGACTGATGTTGAAATTATAAAAGATAGAGAAGAAAAGTATGGTCCTCCAAAAGAATGCTTTGAGACATGGGCAACTATCTGCGCAGCATTAGATGACTATGCAAAAGAATCCCCCTGGGAAAATAAAGCTCATCTATATTCATTAAAGATGGCAGCTTTAAAAATGGTTCGATCCGTATGGAACCCATACACAGACGATAACTACGCAGATGGAAGAAACTATTTCAGTATCGCTCAACTATGTAGCAGAGATGCCTTAGCCCAAAAAAGAGCAGGAGAAGAAGTATGACAAAAAAGAAGTACCATCCGTTTTCAGAACAGATTGTCGATATCCTTGTTAGAAAAGTCAACAATGATAATCGACATTTTTTTCGTATTCTAGTTGGATATTACTTATCTAAAGTAGCATCGATGATGCGATGTAATATTCAAACTAATGATAGAGATGTCATTCCAGTTAATACTTATGTATTAAATTTAATGGTATCAGGTACCGGTAAAGGTCATTCAACTAATATTTTAGAACGTGAGTTCGTATCTCATTTTAAAAAAGAGTTCTTAAACTCAGTATTCCCTAGAAAAGCAGAAGAGAACATTGAAGTTCTAGCTCAAGAAAGAGCTCAAGCTCGAATAACGAGTGGACAATCTATTCTTCCATTAACTGAAGAATACGCAATTCAAAAAGATAGGTTCACACATCATTTTGATCGATTAGGAGAACTAGCATTTAGTTTTGATAGTGGTACTTCACCAGCTGTTAAACAAATGCGAGAGAAATTACTATTAGCTTCTGCAGGTTCAATGAATCTAGAACTAGATGAAGTTGGATCTAATATGTCTGCTAATGTAGATGTTCTTAATACATTTCTAGAATTATATGACATAGGCTTAATCAAACAAAAGCTTATTAAGAACACGCCAGAGAATATTCGATCTGAAGAACTGCCAGGCAATACACCTACTAATCTAATGATGTTTGGTACTCCAACTAAATTATTGGATGGTGGACGTGTTGAAGATGAATTTAAACAATTCTTAGAAACAGGTTACGCACGTAGATTACTATTTGGCTACACAGTTGATAGTCATAGAACTCAATATGCATCAGCTGAAGAACGCTATGCTGAGATGGTAGACATTAATCTAGCTACTAGTATTCATACTATACAAACTGCATTTAGTAACTTTGCAAAAAGACCATTTAATCCTGTATTACAGATGTCTAAGGATAACTCTATTTATTTAATTAAATATCAAATGAAATGCGAAGCAACAGCAGATCAATTTAAAGACCATATGGCTTTACATAAAGCAGAGATGAGTCATAGACATTATAAAAGTCTTAAATTAGCAGGTGCTTATGCATATGCTGATAATTCTCCAGATGTAACACAAGATCACCTAGATTACGCCATTAGTGTAGTAGAAGATTCTGGTGAAGCTTTTCATCTACTAATGCGTAAACAAGGACCCTATGAGCGTTTAGCTCATTACTTAGCTGATTGTGATAATGAAGTTACTCAACATGAACTAATTGAAGAACTACCATTCTATAAAGGCTCTGAATCCCAGCGTAAAGATCTAATGACACTAGCAATGTCCTTTGGCTATAAGAATAATATTATTATTAAGAGACGAGCCATTGATGATATCGAATTCTTTATTGGTGAAACACTAATAGAAACTAGCTTAGATAAGTTAACTACTTCTATTAGTAAAGATATTGCACATGATTATGTTCTTGAGCATCCACCATTCGATAAACTCCATAAGCTTACAACTGCTGATGGGTATCACTATGCAGCACATGCATTTATTAATGGACATCGTAAAAGTGAAAATGCTATTGCAGGATTTGATCTTTTAATTCTAGATTGTGATGGCGATGTAAGTATATCTACAGTTAAAGTTTTATTAGAAGACTACAATTTTCTAATCTCAACAACTAAACGACATACACCTGAACTAAATCGATTTAGATTAATACTTCCGTTATCTCATAAGCTAAAGTTATCTTCAGATGAGTATTCAAGATTTATGACTAATGTATTCGAATGGTTACCATTCCCAGTAGATGAAGCTGCTAAAGATATTGCACGAAAGTGGGCATCACACCCAGGGCACTATGAATACAATCAAGGTAGTGTTATAGATGCAACAATGTTTATTCCAGAAACTAAACGTTCTGATGAGACCAAAGCACAAATCAGTGCAGCAGGTATGAATAATATTGAACGATGGTTCAGAACTCATACATCTCAAGGTAACAGAGCTAATCATTTATACAGATATGGCATGGTAATGATAGACTCAGGAATGCATCTAGGTGAAATTGTGGAAAAGCTAGAAAGCTTTAATCATTCACTAGCAGTTCCCTTACCAGAAGATCAATTTATGAACAGTACAGTTAAATCTATCAGTAAAGAACTAACTAAAAGAGGATTAATAGATGAACAATAATCATTTAGTACTTATTTCAGGGAAATCCAGCTCTGGCAAGAGTGCCAGTCTAATGGCTATGGATAATCCTGAAGGTGTTATGTACTTAAATTGCGAAAATGGTAAGAAATTGCCATTTAAAACTAAATTTAAAGAATTAATAGTTACTGATCCAATGCAGGTATATCAAGCTTTTGAAGAAGCTGAAAAACCAATGCATAAAGATGTACATACCATTGTAATTGATACACTTACATATCTAATGGATATGTACGAAAGTACTAAAGTACTTAATGCTACCAATACTATGCAAGCTTGGGGACAGTATGCTCAATACATGAAACAACTCATGTCTCAAGTAGTTGCTAAATCTACTAAAAATGTAGTATTTCTAGCTCATACCTCAGATATCCTTAATGAGGCCGAAATGGTTAATGAGACCTTAGTTAAGGTTAAAGGATCACTAATGAATCAAGGTATTGAGAGCTTCTTTACTACTGTAATATCCACGAAAAAACTTCCACTAACCAAGTTAGATGGTAAATTTGCTAAATCTAAGTTATATGTGATTACAGAGGAAGATAAAGCTAATGGATTCAAGTATGTCTACCAGACCAGACTTACAAAAGAGACCGTTAATGAGCGAATGAGAGCCCCTATGGGGATGTGGGATATGAAGGAGACCTACATAGATAACAATCTTCAAAATGTTGTTAATAGACTTCACGAGTATTATAAGTAGTTGTGATAAGATACAACAGAGTACTCTAATGGTACCTGCCTTATGGGTTCCTCCTCCTTCATTAGGATACTCTAACGGAAGCGTTATAAATCACTAGTCCTCTATTTTATGATCGCCAGATCATTAGATAGAGGCAGTTATGTTAGCCACCGGGGGATAGTAGCGGTGAATAAGGCATTAATCTCCCTCTGCCCACTGCTACTATTCTTCCTCAAGTCCTTGATAAATCTACCTAAATATGCTATTATAGCTAATATTCAGCCTAAGTAAAGGAGCCAGCATGAATTATGATGCAGACAACAAAATGCACCATTTAACTCAAGATATTGTGTTTAATGCTGTAGAAATAGGTTTTGCAGTAGTACAGGAAGTAGCTGATAAAACATTAGCTACACGACCTAATTTATCTCTTAAAGATTTCACTAAAGTATTAGAGGATTATCTTATAAAACAAAGAGATATAAATCAGAAAAATGGTTAAATAGAAGTTAATACCACTATAAGAAAGGATATTAAATTATGAGTGAATGGGAACTACCAAAAGGGTGTGAAATGCCTTCAATTGAGCGAGTAGGAGGCGGAGGATTCGCATGGGAATCTGGAGTATATGATGCATCAATTACGATGGCATATCTCAATCAGACTACATCTGAAGCCCAATGGTTGAATATTATACTGAAGAACTCTGAAGGTAAAGAAATGAGAGAGAACTTCTGTATTCGATCCGGCAAAGCTAAAGGGAATAAAGTTTACTATGTTAAAGATGGTAAACAAATTCCACTCCCAGGTTACGCTAGTGCTAACTCTTTATGTGTTGCTGTTACCGGTAAATCTCTGGCTGAGTGTATGAAGCCTGCTAATAAAGGTGGCACAATCGAAAAGAAGACCATTAATATCTGGAATGTTGAGCTGAAGAAAGAAGCTCCAACAGAACGTCCAGTTGTTATGGCTTTAGTTAATAAGTCTGTCAAAGTAGCTGTTCATCAAACTATTGAAGATAAGACTGCTAAAGGTACAAATGGTACTTATGAGCCTACAGGCGAAACTAGGACTACTAATGAATGTAAGTTCTTTGGTAGTGTCGATAGTGGTAAAACCGCTGAAGAGATTACTAAAGATGAAGACGCTACTATGTTTGATCGATGGGCTGCTAAGAATACTGGCACTGTCATTGATAAGAGTAGTAAAGATAAGCCTGCATCAGCTGCAGCTATCATGGGTAGCACTCCTGCTGAAAGTAATGCACAAGGTTCATTATTTAATTAGGAGTTTACCATGCTAATTGCAGGTATTGATCCAGGAACTAATGGAGCAATCGCTGTTCTGGACTCAGAGAGTCCAGACAGCGTTGCCCTGTTAGATTTAAAGAAACAGGATACTTGGTATATTCAACACTGGTTGTACGAATTTATCGACATACTAATGAAGAAACCACTGTTATCTCGAGAATACTATATATGGATAGAAGATGTACATTCTATGCATGGAATGTCAGCTAAATCTAATTTTGGATTTGGTAAAAATGTAGGAATGATTACTACTATTGCAGAACTACTACTAAAAGATTCACCTCACATAGTTACTCCTAAAGTATGGCAAAAATATATAGGTGTAACTGTTAAAGGTAAATCTATTAAAAAAGAAGTAGCTAAGATAGCTCAAGGATTATATCCAAATGCAGAACTACATGGTAAACGTGGAGGTCTACTAGATGGTAGAGCCGATGCATTAATGATTGCTCACTATGGATTAAAACATTGGGAAATAGATGAAATTACCAAAATACAACTGGAGGAAGAATGAAAATAGAGATAGATATAGATGTTGAATCTATAGTAAAAGAAGCACTTAAAAAGAAACAATCAGAACAGATAGTTTCTGCTCCTATAGAAGCTCCTCCTGTTAATGGAAAATCTAAATGGGAATATGGACGCATATCAGGTAAGAGACGTACTACTGAAGAACTAGCTCTCCATGAAGCTGAAAAGAAACTAAAGCGTAGACTTACTCCTGAGGAAAAAGGAGAGATCAAAGCTAAAGTACATATCGATGAAACAACAGAGAATAAGATTAAAGAAGCTGTTATTAAAAAAGATCGTATCGAAAAGATAGCTGCTGGAGGTATGGCCGCAGCAACTAAAGAATTAAAAGAAGAAAAAGAAATTATATTAGAATCTGATATTAAAATTGTAGAAGAAACAATTCCTGAAACAGAAGATTTTAATCTTCCTAAATCCTTATTCCAATGATCCAGATTAAAAGTATACTCTATACTATTGGAACTCTGATTCTACTAATCGCGGGGATACTTATGTTACCTCTAGGATTACTATTACTGGCTGTAGCTATACTCTATGGTTTCTATAGAGTTCTATTCACCGTGAGACATACCAATGATTAATCTACAAGAAGCACTACTAATAGTGAGTAAACTATTAAATGATTACTTAAACGATCCTAATATTTCAGTAACCAAAGAACAAGAACAAGCTGTACTATTAATTAGAGATATAGCTGAGGGTAACGGTTGGAGTATTCAGAATGAATTCCGGGATTAGAAATTCTTTAGATCTGATAGTACTTCAAAGAGAGTTATATTATTTGCTTCATCAAATAGATCATCAGTCTGGAAGACATTCGGTGAGAAGTCTCCACCCATCCAAGCACTATTCACATTACCTAGAGTAGGAATTCCGGACATTTCCTGTAGAAGAGCAGAGATAGCAACAGATGATGGATTACTCATTACTAGTTTCTTAACAGCTCTTTGATTTCTTAACCAATAAGATAAAAAGGAAGTAGCACCAAGAGCGTCAAGCATTTCTAATGGAGCAATAAGAGACTCATCAAATAATACGAATGCTTCTAATGCTTCATGTAATGATTCTTTAAAGGATTTTCCTAAAACATTTTGACTATGTTCCATCATTACATATCGACCCATAAAATCTGTCATCTGTACTACTTGTTTAGAGTATTGATATGGAATACTTTCTTTAGTCCAAAACAATGTATGTGCAACTGTTTGTACTGATCGTGGAATTTTATCCCCAACGTTTTTAAGTTTACCTTTAAATAGTAGACGAGACATTCTATTCCAATATCCATCCAACTGAGCCGCATTAAGATCCTCAATAATTAATGAATCCACACCTGCTTCATTCATTTTATGAATTTTATTTCCTTTAATTCTAACTCTTAATCTTTTTACTTTTTGAGCTTCAGGACTATTATCTGGTAATTTTTTTGTATCAATATCATACTGAAGCTTATTCATTTCAATAGTATCTTTACTGTATTTCTTATATTCAGAAAGTCCTTCAATTAATTTATTAAAAATATAAGACGGTGGAATTTTACGCATCATTAACTGTGTTACATTTGACATCATATTCAAAAATATAACTTTTGGAATTGCTAATACTACTCGATTCTTACCCCACCCTACTGTTTCTTTAATTGTATAATGACTTAAACCGGCAACTCTTTCAGCTAATGGATGTTTATTATTCTCAAAAATTTTTGCTTGAGTAATATCTTTTTGTTTATATCCAAAGACCTTATCAACAATATCAATTCGAACCATGAACTCACCATTAACAGCAAACTCTTGCATATATTCTCGAATTGGACGAGGCATTTTCTTATAACGTTCATGATATGCCGATGCGGGATCTAACATATTAATAAACTGCTTCGGGTGAGTTTTATATAGCTCTTCCTGTTCATGTACTAATAAGTGAATTGTTTCTTTATCATTTAAAATCGTATTTTTACGATCCACTAAATTAGAATGCATATGCGCAAATACATTCTGGAATTCTAAATCAGGTCTAATAATATTTTTTGTGTCTTCATGATTCATCATTATTCGATAATCAACTATCTTATTATTCTGATCAAATAACGGACGAAATTTAAATCGATCATCAAATCCTAACTTCTTAGCTAGTTTATTTTGATGTTGTTTAAATTGTTTAAGCTTAGCGCGAATTGCAGGCATATCTGGCCTACCAGTATTACCAACCTGATAGGCAGGATTTAAACTTAATATTTCTGTTAACGTTGTTCCTTGATTCCGTGTATTAGTCGTAGACATAATCCCAGATACATCTTTTACTTCTGGTTTATTTCGATTAATATACATAACATAGTGTGTTTGATTAGTAGCTATTTTACTTAATTTAACAGACTCTGTATATCCTCTCTCATCAAATTCCTCTTTTTGTTCTACTGTACCAATTTGAATATCAGTTAGATTATCCATGCGTTCGACAACGTATCCTTTCATCATTTGAGTAGGATCACCATCGAATAAATCTTTTCGAGATTTTGCTTTAAAATTAATATGCGCTTGCATAATACTAATAATGCCATTTTGTTGAGAATCAGCTTTAAATTCATTTTTAGCTAAGTCTTTAATTAAATGAGCATCTTGTGTATCAATATGATCTAATGCTGAAATGGTTGCATATGCATCTAATAAACCTACTCGTTCTTCTGTAGGATTAGAAAGATAATCTAAAGCTATTGAATATGCATTAGATCGAGCGTCTGCTAATCGTTCAGTTAATCCTGTCATTTGCCAATACCCTAATTCATCAGCATATTGGATAGCAGCACTATCTGCTGTTACACCTAATCTGCGTAGTATATCTAGTTGTAATTGTTTTCTAGCTCGTATTGAATTCTTATCTTTACCAATTAATCCAATAATCTTTTTCATTCCAGCAGGTGAATTAAGATCTAAACCGGCAGTTATAAGTTGAGATATATCACTGCGTAACATTACATTAGTGAGTGCTTCCCTGGTTTCAACAGACATAGCATGTCGTTTAGTTGGATCTAATGATTTCCAAATACTTTTTATCCCATCTCGTTTATTTCCATTAAACCAATCTATTTGGAATGTTTCTGCTAGTTGACGTTGTTTTGATATATGAACTTTTGATTGAAGTAGTTGTTCAATCATTTTCTCACTAAGAACACCATCTCCAAATTCTTTAAGAAGTCCTCGCATTGAATAGTTCATTTTTTCCATCCAACTATTCCGAGCTTCAGTGATAGTATTATCTTCACCAAAATAAATATATGGTAGTGCAATTAATCCAGTAGCAATTTTTAATCCAGGATCAGCACTTTCAAAACTAGGTTTTCCTTCTTCAGTAGATTTAACTACTGCTCTCGCATATTTTTTATAAGCTTTATTAGCAAAATTTCTAATTATTTGATCAGATGCATCTAAAGCTTTATATGTTTTACTTTGTATTTGTTCAGCTTTACTTTTATGTTTATTCTGAATTGCAACGAGTTGTTCAGTTATGGCAATAGCTTCTGACAACTGTAAGTCATTCTCAGGCTTATACACACGTTGCCCTAACACTTCTCTAACAATATCAACAATATTTTTAATCATATCTAACATTCGTCCGTATAACCCGGTCCTTTGAGCAATGGAATTACTCTTCATGAAATTAGATAGAGACGCATTCGTATTAGCATAAGCCATAAACTCATGTAATCGAGCTTCTTCTTTTGCATGGAATGCATGCTGATATTGTTTTTTAGCCATAACAATTTCTGCAGCAGTAGCTAATTTTGTAGGACCTGTACCAGGTGGTAAGAACACTTTATAACCTTGTCCTTTACCGTATGTTAGTTCTAAAGTAGTTTCAACATTTGAATACAATCTTTCAATTCTTTGCCTAACTAAAGGGGATTGATCAATAGCTATAGAAGTCATCCCATGTAGTAGTTCATGAGTATAGACTTCCTGAGGAGATTGACCATTACGAATTCTTGGGGCATTTCGACTAGCTGAAATTGTTATTCTTTCTTGAGCTTCACTATATGTTCCTTGAGTAATTCCTTCGATTTGTTCATATGTTAATTGAATGCCTGCTGTTGCATCAAAACCTTTACTTAATATATCTAATACGCGACTTAGACTATCTGTATGACTAGCTTCTTCTTCCGCGTTATTATAATAATTACCTGATAGCTCAACAAAATCATTAAATAATGTTTTAACTTTATTACGAGTTATGTCACCCATATCTTTTGGGTCACCATAAATCTTTCCTTTCTCAGCCAGTAAAGATTTTAATTCTTGTTTATCCTCTTCAGTAAAAAAGTCAAAAGAAGTTTGATGTTCTTCGTACGTTCTAGTAAATGTTTCTGCGATCTCTTTTTTAGCTACTGGATTACGTTCTCTATTATTAACTGATTCTTCAGCTGTAGCTAACATTCCCTCTCTCAATACTTGATCTTGAGATTGACCTTCTGGTTTCTGCATAAACATTTGTAGAGATTCATTAAGTCCACCATTTTCAGAAGCTAATTTTTCAAGTTGTCGTCTTGCTTCTAAAACTTTGTCTTTTACTTTTGCAAAACCTTCTATTAGTTCTTGATAACCAATTTTGTCATCATCAGATTTATTCTTATTATCAAAAAATTCATTTTTAACCCAATCCATAAGTTCTGCTTCAAGACTACGAACACCTTCAGGCCATTCATTATTGTTTTTTTCTACAATATCATTATCCATTTGAGAGGTAATACCAAGAACCTTTTGGACTTGATCATAAGTTTGCTCAATAACACTATGTGTTCGATTATAGTGGAGAAACAATTGTCCATAAGCTGCACTAATGGTAGATAGCTGTTCTGGGCTAGCCATAAATGCATCATGTAGCATTAATACATTTAAATCCCCAACCCAACGTTTACCATCAACATTAATATTTGAATCACCATTCATTGTCTGAGTTAGCAGAACAGAGTCCATATTAATGATCTGACGAATTAAAGCAGACACTCCAGGCTCAATAAATCTTAATTGTTGTGGGAAGGTATTATGAGTTTGAGAAGTATTAGAATCATACTTACCATCTTTACCCTGATTAGCTGTTCTATATTCTATTCTTTCGTCAGCAAGTTTATCTCTACCTTGAAGACTTGAAACTAAATCTAATTGTATTTCTTCAGGAATATCCTTTTTAAAATTTATTATTTTAATTAATCTAGTTTTAGCATTTTCAGTTAAGTCATCTACATTCTCTTCAACAAAATTAATGAGTTCTTTACTACTCATTTTATCAATGTTTTCAGGTACTCCTATTTTCTCGTTTAGTACTGAAACATTTTCAGTTTTAGATAAATCAATAAATCCTTCCGTATTACCATTTTCATCAATACTAGATATAGGTCCTTTATACTGAGGAAATACTTTAATCAACTCACCTTTTGTATCTTTAATTAACTTAGTTAATTCATGTTTAGTTAAAGAACTACGACCAACTTCTTTTAATTTTGTATCATAGGCTCGTTTAAAATGAACCATAAACGTACCATGCAGTACTCCACCCATTTGAACAATGGTATCTCTAGCTTCCTGAGTAGGCGCTAACATAGTCTTAAGACCATGATCAAATCGAGGAGCTATTGTAGTACTGATATTGGCACGGAGGTAATTATCATTAAAATATTTATTTAATGATTCACCTTTTTTCATAGATTCTATAAATTGTGCTTTTGTAACAACAGGTTTAGTACCTCGATTCTCTTGTCGAAAAGCTCCTAATGCTTCTAATGCATTTACAAAATCAGTCATCTGTTTTGCATAACTTCGTAATTCTTGAGCAATATCTGCAGCTTCTCCTTCAAGTCGTTCACCTACGTCTGTAAATTTATATTGTTGGAAAAAAGCTTCTGCTTCTGCAGACGATGCTCTCATACTATTGTATGTTTGTTGCATTACTCCAACTTGGGAGTAGAGTTCACTAATAATATCTTTAGTAACGTCTTTAGAAATACGATCTATACCGCCACCGTACATATGGATAATAAACGGGTATTTAACTACACTGCGTAGGGCTCCAGCATCTTGTGTAAAATCGGGGTAGATAGTATTAAGTGCAGCATTTAATTTATTATAGTCACTAAGTAAATTCTCAGCAGCTTTCTTCTCAATTTTTTCATTACCTTTATCTTTTTTCTTTACATGATAATTCCATTTATTTTCTTTATATAAAGAGAATTCACTATAATCATCTTTCCATCGATTCTTATTAATAAAATCAATTGCTATCTTATTGGATTTAGATTCAAGATTTAATGTTCCATCGCCCATTGCTTCTTGTACATACTCTGCAAGAGTCTGATAGGTATCTGGAGCTTTAGTATCATGCTCAGTATCATTACCAAAATATGTAGCTACTTTAGCAAGCATCTCTGGCATATTTTTCCACATAGGAAATTGCATAACATTCATTGCAAAGCCATTAGAGATACCATCAATCTCCATAACAATATCTGATTCAAATGATTTATTAATTGTTTTTCTAAAGCCAAGCTTAGCTGATTTACTAGGAGATACGGTCATGTACTGAGCTAATCCAGCAATACCCTGGAGTAAAGACATGTTGCCACCTTTAGTATCTTCGCCAAATTTAACAATAGATAACGCATCAGCAAATTCTTTAGCTGCTGCTTTC
>CERL01012303.1_pt1 | contig 16806 bp, 4 predicted proteins | sample 530811 | NCBI WGS metagenome assembly CERL01 (sample SAMEA2620995, study PRJEB7988) | marine metagenome | isolation source: saline water (ENVO:00002010), including
CTATTAGCGGTTGCTTTTTGTCTAAAAAATAAATCAACCTCTTTAACAAAAACACCTTCTACATAATTACTCTTATTAACAATAAATGTTTGAGTCAGTGGATCCATCCAACCTTGAGAACCTTCAACTCTACTAGTAGTACTTGTTATAACATTTTCATTAGTAACATCTTCTCTTCGTGAAGTAGATGGTCTTGTTGAAATTGAAGTTGCTTCCCTTCCATCCAATAAACCTCTTACATGAAAAGTACATTCAGCTGCCATGGTAGAACTTGCAACGTTATCATTTGGTTCATCGGTAACTCTTAATAATCTTTCGCCGGCTTTATGTGCTGAGCTAGGTAAACTAAGAACTCCAGCAAAAGATCCAGCTAAATTAGTAGCCATATAAGAGGCTTGTCCTTTTGTGGGAACAGTTCTATTAGAAACTACGGCAGAAATTCCACTATTAGAAGCTAAAATAGTTGTTGTACTTGGACTAAAAGTTTGATCCAGATCAGCATTATCACCATTTTGATCATGAGCTTTAATTACTTTAATATAACCGGTTGCGGTTCCGCCTGCAGTAGTTTTTTCTGGCATAATTACCTGACAAACATTAGCACCTTCAGAAAGAGTTTCTCCCTGAATTAAATGCTTAGTAGTATCCACACCATTAAGAACAAGAAAAGGCATAGGATATACATTAGCTGTAACATTCGTACCGTCAAAAAATATTGATACATTTGTTGATGGTTTCATTCCTTTAGCAACGAAATAAATTCTTTCATCATCTGGGGTAAATTGTGATTTAAGTAAATGAGGTTTCATCCAAAAAGTCATAGAAATATCTGCGACTTTATTACCTAAACTTCTTTTAATAGAATCTGGAATATTCTTTGAAGTAATACCTCTTCTAGTTTGGCCTTGAGAAATCAGGGTTGCTTTTCTTATTCCGCCGGAAGTTGCACCAGCATCTTTTATACTTATTTCTGGTTCTGGGTTAATTTGCTCACCAGTCCAAATTTTTGTCCAATCATCCCATTGAGATCCGTGCCCACCATTTACAGCTCCGAATTGCCAATTATCATTAACTCCTTCTAAATTAACTAACACTTCTGGTCTTATAGTAGCATCATACCATACATCAGAATCTGGAAATGTTTTTATTCCTCCGGAAAATTGAGCTAAAGCATAAGGATTAATTGCTTTATAAGAACTAGCCAATGGTTGATTAACTAAATTAGCTGTTGTAAATGGTAGAGTAGCTAATTCCGGACCAGGTAAATGATATGAAATATTATTACTAGATCCTTTTGACAGTTGAAAACCGTAAGCATCTGATTTAAACGGAGGCCTTAATTCATTTTTTTCTATGTCTATAGAACATAGATAATCTGTGTTTATTACGTCACCTATAGAATGGCCTTTAAATCCATCTACAAGAATACCATTCTTAAATCTGTCTCCAGCAGGATTGAAAAGAGAATCTTTTGTTGATCCGCCCGATATTGATGTTGCAGCTGCTTCTTTTTCGAGCATAGATAATGCAGTATAATATTCAAGATTTTCAATTCTTTTCTCTAACTTACCAATATCTCTCATTGTATATCGTCTATTATCAATATACTTGGTTTTAATATCTCCGGTATTAAAAGTATAAGGAGGAATAGTTAGAGTATATAATGTTATAGAATCATCATCATCTGGAGGAGTAATTGGTTCTCGAGAAGGAACTCCTTTAAGAACTCTGAAGACTCTATCTTTAGATAAAATCAGTTTATCTTTTCGTCCCAAATAATATTGAGTATTAAATTGCAATGAATATTCAGGATCTGGAGTACCACCGGCTGCGCCTAATTGAGATGATGGAAAAGCAGCATTATTAGAAGTAAGATCATTTGTTGTATTAGAACCTTTATCATTATTTGCAGAATATCGCGACGGTCTAAAATCTATGCTATCTCTTAATTGAATTTCTTCACCTGTTGTAGGACTTGTAAATGATGGAATTTTTTCAAAATTAAGACCTTCTCTATTAATTCCGTCTAAACCATAATGATAACCAGTATTAGCTCCTACATCTGCATATGATTGGACCGAAAAGTATCCTGCTAATGCATCTTGAATGGGCGGATCTAGAGCAGGATTACTAAAATGATCAACAATTACTAACATTTGACCTTTTGGAGCCGCGGCTCCAGGTTTTAAAATAATAGACGCATGATCATAAAAGTTGTCTCTTTGACCATTATCTAATTCATAATTTGATGTAATATTTTGTGCTGTTGTCGATGTTAAATCTCTAAGAGCTGCTAAATGCGTTGAAGTAACAGCTGAAGATTTATCCCCAGAATCTATAACATATACTAAATTAAATACATCAGAAATCATTAAGTTATCTTTTTTACCAGCCTGTTTATTAGGTAATATAAAATGAACTTGTCCTTTTGATATATCGGAATTAGATGATAAATTTGTAGTATTTCCAATTGTTAAAGTTTTTGATCTCGGAGTTGCATTTGCTGTTCTAATAGTTGAAAGAATTTCAACTTGATACGCACCATTTTTTGAATTTAAATTTAATGTAGTTTGAGATGCACTATCAATGGTTGCTGTTCTTCCAGTTGCTGAAGAAAATTCTAATATTTGACCCTCAGTTAATTCTTCTCCTGTAACATTATCTATAGGAGGATTTGAAGGGTTATCAATTGTTTTAATAGCTACAGAATACAATTCTTTTGCTGTAGAAGAGGGTAAACTTCCTGTTCCTATAAAAGATCCTGTTGCAGTTGAAACAGTTGTTGTTCCAGCAATAGGAACGGCTACCGATTGAAATGTTTTATAGGTATAAGTTATCCCATCCGGAATAGAAGCTAAAGGTGAAAATGGTAATTGAAAAATTAAATTATTTTTACTTGTACCTGACAATAAAGCTGTGCCTTCGGGGTCGTTATTAAATCTTGATAATTTATCTATATCGGCTTGAGTTGTCTTAACTACATGTGAACTATTAGCTTCATTTAATTGATCTACGGCTGCGTGCTTAACTATTAAAGAACCTAAATCTTGAAATTTAAAAGAAATAGAAAACGTTGAATTAGATTGAACTTTTTGTGATAGTGCGGTATTACATACTGCTTTATGTTGAGAACCAATAGCTATATATTCCGCAATAGAAACAACATCACTGGTAGCAGTTCCGGCAAATGTAGTATTAACTGTAAGAGTTGCTCCTTTATATGCTCCGTTGGCAAAAGAAGTTTCAGCTGCCGGCATTCCAACTGTTATAAGATCATCACCTTCTCCGGAAACTTGTGCGTTAATAGTTTTATTTAAACGTATATCATATATTCGTGATGAATAAACTGAATGATAATGAGTAGTATTGGCTGTGGTTATATCTGCTTGTTCCCAATCAAACGATCTTATTCTTGCTGTACCCATTTTTGTTTGATTGTATTTTGTCAATGCATCAGAATCACCTACTGCTGAATTAACAGACGCGGCAGCACAACAATGAAGATCCACAAGTTCATGTTTAGATATATCAAACGTTCCTAAAACTTTATTGAGATATAAAGAATTTCCATAATCAGCAGCAACTATATAATCCGAAATATTTGCAGTATCTCTTCCTTTTTCGACATCAATATATCGTGTAGCGATACTTTCATATTCATATCCCTTTACATATGCTTTACCAGCTTCTAATCCGGCAGAAATTAAAGAATTATTACCGGTTATATGATCTTTTAATTGAATTCCAAATGGGCGAACAGTATAACTTCCACTTTCATCGAAGGTTCTGCGAGCCATTGTCTTTTCAATTTCTGCATATAATGGATATCTCGTTTCTGTTGTTTTAACACCTAATTCAACTCTAGTTAATTCTATAAATTTTTCACCAGCAAATTCTGAAATAGTATCACTAGTAGTAGTCGTTGTTCCATCAGCTCCGACTGTTTCTGTTACTATATCGAGAGCTGCTAATGTTAAATTTATAGCAAATCTATCAGCACCAGGCGCGGCATAGTTAGCAGTTCCTTGAGCATTATCCAAAATAGATGGGTCATCATCTGTCTGAACTATTTCTTCAGTAGCAAGTAATCCAATTCTCTTAGTAGGAATATTACTATATTTGTCTAATGAAATAGTTTGATCTTGAACAACTACAAAAAAACCACTAATATAAAAAGCGCCTTCCGAAATACTTGCAATGGATGCAGTATTTTGAGCTGCAGCGATTCCAGCGGTTCCACTTAAACTAACCGTGTTAGCTTGCCATGGCACCCCTTCTAAAGTAGCAATTGTTTCACCATCTATAAAATCACCACCACCTAATTTTGAAAAAAGTAATGTTGGTTGATCTGAAACAGTTCCTGGTTCAGCTTTAATAACTAAACCTTTAGCTCCTGATGTTCCACCAGTAACGGTTTTTCCAGCAAAATTAGTTACAGCAATATCTGCATTATCAAATGCCGATTCTAATTTTAAAGAATTAACTTGATTATTAAGGGTAACATCCCCACCAAAAACTTTACTACCTTCTTTGAAGATATTATCACCAAACCTAGTTACCTGTTCCTGTAAGATTGTTTGTAATTGAGTTAACTCTCTTGCTTGAACTGCAAAACCAGGTCTGAATAAAATTCTATGAAAGTTTTTATCTTTATCATAGTCATCATAGTATGGTGCAATGTTAAAATTTGTTTTTACTCCAGACACTTATATCTCTTTATCTAAAAATTTTAGAAATTAATTATTAACTTCACATCTTCAATTTGGTCACTGGCTCTTGAGATAGGAGATCTATTTTCAACATACAGAATATCACCAGTATATTGTTTCAAGTCAGGTCCTTCAACAACACTTGTGTTAGCCGTAGTTCCGGCACCAGCTATTGTTAGAGCTTCGTTACCTTGAAAAGATCCAGGAGTTGTATCCCAACCAACGGTTGAATTGGCCCCTTTTGTAACTTGTGTTATTCTCAACTTACTTGTACCGGAAGCCCAGTCAACAACCCTTCCTGTGGCTCCTGATTCTGCTCCTGTTACTAAATCATCTGCTACATAAGCTGCTCCAGAAAATGATTGAAGAGTCAATCTAAGAGCTTGATCTCCTAAAGAAATTACAGCCGGAGTACCAAGATCTGATCCATCTGTGGTATTAGCAGCATTTGGATGTGAAATTAATCCAATCTTTCTAAAATCATTTGCAACTGTAAATTCGCCAGATTCATCATTTTCTAGCCTAACATTAACCATTATATTAAATCCGCCTAATTCTTCAACGGAATCAAATCCATGACCACCTTTAGGTTCAATTGCAGCAACTACTTTGGCATCATCTAGATTCCAAGAAGTATTTGCTAAAACATTAATTACTGCATTTGTATATCCGGAACCAGCTGCGATAGTTACAATATCGGTCAAGCCAGATGCATTAGTTCCATTAGATCTACAATTTGCTCCAGAACCATCCCCTAAAATTTGTAATCTGGGGGCGATTTGAAAATTATCTCCTTGAGCAGGAGCGGTTGCGAGAGCAGGCGCAAAAGTTATAACTTTAGTGGTTGAATCATAATCTGTAATAGTTCCACCTGAACCTTCAGCATCTCCTGAAGTAAAGAAAATATCTGAACCAACATAAACGTCATCTGTAGCTGCAGCTGTGCTGTGAATTCTAACAGAAACTGTAGTATGAGCATATGCCCCACCAAAACCATTATCTAATGTGTTGGTTTCAAAAATTAAATATTCTAATCCTCCAACGGTGCCATTAGCTGTTTTTCTATAGATATTAATAGCTCCATCAACAGCTCCGTTCTCAACATCTCTTTGCAAAGTATTTTCTTGAGTGGCAGAAGCCATAACAACGTTTGAAAATCTAACTTGTTGTACTGGAATATAATTTGTTGTTACAAACTTTAAGGCTGATGCTGCGGAAATCGTATACATATATTTCCACTTATAACCATCAGATCCAGGTGTAACAAGCGCTGTTGTCTGTCCAGTAGGTTTGGCTAAACTATTACCAGATGTATTATTGTTTGCTAAGCACTTATAAATGTTAAATTCGTCTGTCATAACATAAAATGATTGTGCTAGCATTCCTGGTTCTGTATTATCATAAGCATAATAAGGCGTATTATTAGCCCAATTATACCTAGGAATACAATGCGTCACGTCAGTAGATACAACCTTTTTGGCTGCAATCATATCCTTCCAGTGACTAAAATAAGTGTTTGATACATCATCGGTAGGTGAAGGAGGTGTTGTGTCTGAATCTGCTGCCGCGGCTCCTGCTACATTAGCCCAGTTTTGGACACCACCGATGAAAAGATACATATTAGATTCTAAGTATGTATCGCCCGCGACTGTATTCGCGAATGTTGTCATTCCGTAATCTTCGTCAAAAGACTCCCGGAATTGTCTTGCATTAAACATTCTAAATTTGTTTGTTACTAAGGCCGGCATTTCGATAACTCCAATCTTTTATTTTTAATTAATTACTCTAAAACAGTATGTTGAGCAACGGCATCTAATATTCCTTCTGGGAAATATTTATTACCGCGATTATGAATGTTAAAAGTCGTTGTGGTCAAGTCGCCCACGATATATTTAGCGTCATGACGACTATAAATATTCATTTTTCTATTAGGTTCTTGACCTATTCCTGTATTTATGAGATCTTCATATAGTAAAAATTCGGATTCAATTATTAACTTACCAATTGAGGAAGTAGCTGCATTTGAGCCATCTTCCGCTAATAATTCGTCTCCATCTTCTAATAACATCCCATCGGACTCTTCCAGTATTATATTTATATCATCAAAGTAAACTGTTGTACCCTGCTCTAAATTTTTAACGGGTGTAAAGTTTGTAGCTACTAAGCTTTCAATTATTTGATCATCATATTGCTCAGCAGCATCTATAGAATTATGTGCTAAAAAATATTCATCAGGATTAGGAATAGTTCTAACCGGACAATATGTTGGATATGGATATGCTGTAGTTGTCAAATCCCATTGTGGTGAATATGTTTGATGTATTGGTAACTTAGCAGTTATTTTAATTATATCGTTTTGTAAAGCGACTCCGATAATATTATCGGGATGATTAACATAAGTTCCAAATTCTTTTATTGAAGCATCTCTATAATCAACATAATAATTTGTACCTTTTGTTAACCCTGTTCCGGGAAGTGGATTATAGGATCCTTCTAGAAAAGCAGCCATTTGAAGAGATTTATCTATTGTAACTACTTCACCCCAATCACCTGCAGCTATATCTTCTTTTGCTAATCCTAATAATGAATGAACACCATCTAATTGAGGTTTAGCATCTCCATTTGCTTCGCAAAAAACTAATTGAATTTTTCCATTAGACATTAAACCAACTACATGGCCTTTACTAATATCTTCAAAAGCTTGATATTCATATAATTTCCATTGAGGAAAAGATAAATCTAATTGGTCTTTAGTTACTGCTTTTCCTAATTTAATTCTATCTAAACTATCTGCAGAAGTTATTGTAGGCGGCACAGTAGTGATCCAACATTCGTGGTCGCCACCTTTAGCCCAAACATTTTGACTATAATTAGGATAATATTCTGCACCCGGTATTAGATCATAAACACGTTCTTCTATAGAATCTGTATCTCTTACTGTTACAACTTCTCCTACTTCGGCGTCCTCATTAACTATTCCTAATAATGAATGAACATAATTAATACGTGGAAACAATACATTTCCTGTTTCATATACTCTTTCTACTTTTCCATCGGGTCTTAATCCCACTGCCATTCCACCATATACTTTTGCACCTGCAACTATAAATGTATTTGGATTATTTAATTTTTTATCTTTTGCTCTTGCATACGATTGACCAGATAAGGTTGCTTGAGTTCCTGTATTAATAGCAGTTAATTGTGGTTCCGCGACCGCTGCAACTGGAGTATGTGGAGTCACTTCTATAGTTGAAGAAAGTACTGATTTATTTTCTGTCATTATTGGGCCACCATAGCCAGAATGATTATGACAGTATGCAAATAATGCACGATAAAAATCAGGTTCCCAATCAACTAGTTCATCCGGAGGTAACCAAGTTTTATAAGTATGATCTGGGATTTTAAAGTCGACATAAGCACCGCCGCTGCCAGCAGTACCTGTAGCAGTGGAAGAAAATTCCATACTTGATATCCAACTTCCATTATGAATACCATCGAGCACACTAGCAAATTTTAATGGATGGTTTGCATTAGAACTATCTTCTTGATTGAAACGATATGTAACCCCTTTAATAAGTTTTCTTGACCAAGCACTATCATTAATGTTTACACCATCAAAATAAAAATCAGTACTTGCAACTGTTACCATTATTTCTTGTGATGCAGGATTTGGATATTCTGTTATGGGCCAGCCAAACGCAGCTTCTGGAAAAGTAGGTTCTATAACAGAGTCTGCCATGTTAACATAAGTAGACACGCCTGATAAAGTTGGAAGATCAAGTTGTATCCGTTGTAAGCCCCAACGATCAAAAATTTCGAGGTGTGATTTAACTTCGAGATAATGATTAGACTTCCACAAGTTCGCAAGTAATTCAATTTCTTCTTGTCCGTAAGTATAATAAGTAGTAATTGTTGGCATTACATGTGTTCCGTCCGGAGATCGATACTTACCTAATATACCTATCTCTAACCAATAATCTATACCGCCTTTACGTGCTGTATCTGGGTCTCCATCTCCACCTAGGCCCCAATAGGTGTCGGCTGGTCTTTGTGCTCCAGCAGTTGCGCCCCATGCACTTGTCGTATGCACTGGGCCCCATCTATTTTCTGTATTATAGTGAGTTGACTTACCCCATAATGAAACTCCGCCAAAGGCACTGTGGCCCGTACATTCATTTCCTTCATAGTGACCGGGAATGACTAATTCTGGAAATACATTTGGATACCAAGGAGCAATTTTTTCAGTAGAATTAAGACGCGCTTTATCATGCTGCGAAAAATGATGAGGTATTTCTACTCTCCCCGTGCGGTTTGAATCATATCCATCGTTCCACGGATCAAATTGTCCGGCCAAACCTCGGCTGTATGGTTCATAATCCCATCCACGTCCAACTAACCAATCTACTCGTCCCGCATGAAATGCAAAATGCCTATCGTCTGTTGTAACTCCAAATCCTATTGTTCGCGGATCCAAAAATTCAATATGCATTTTATGAACCTCACCTGTCCACATATCAATTTGTCCGAAAATACTAGTATAAGGACTCATGGTAGTACTATTATAAATTGTATCGGTGCCTCTCTGGCTGACTGTAAGTGGACCGTATGTGGGAACAAATGCTGGTGTTCTATCAATAAATATTTCAAGTTTTTTAGTAGTATCTGTTGACGCATCAACGTCTACATTTAACAGAAGTAATATACCAATCTCTCCGAAAACATTCCATCCAGCTGGATGAACAAAAGATCTAACTAAATCTCTAAATTCATTAATTTGAATGTCCGATCTTAAAACGTACGAAAAATCTTGATAGTAGTAAGAATCTTGAATCCTGATAATATCACTAATCATTCCGAGTTTATCTTGAAACTTACCAGGATAATTTGTTAAAGCCGTTCGTATAGCTAAAAATGTTGCATTATTATCCCCATCAGGGGCAGTTACACTAGGCACTATATTATAATTAATACCTGCTGTAGTAATTGAAAGAGATTTGATAGCTCCTGTTTTTAAAGCTCCAGCTTTTAAAATAGCATTGTTACCATAACCAGAATTTGTTTCTTGAGTAAAAGCATTTGAAGATGCTAAAGTTGCTGTTCTAGCACCTTGGGAAGAAATAATTATTTCGCCAGGAATAAAATCTGTGGGTTCTAACATCATAAATGATTCTATATCATCGGCGGTATTAAATCCTTCATATTGAATTTTTCCGCGAGATGATATATCGGCGATTGATATATTATCTATATGTAAATCATATGTTGTAGAAGACTGAGTATTTGCAAATAAATAAACAGCGTGATAACGATCTGAACTTGCTACAAATTTTCCTTCGAAAGTATAAACTTGATCCGCATTAGTTGTTTCCGGAAGCGTATACATAACTGTTTGTGTTAATCCTATTTCGGATCCTATCGGTTCATAATCTACATCTGAGTCTGAATGACCATATCTTAATTCAGTAAATCTAAGACTTTTGCTGGCTCTAAAAGAAATTTTAGCATTATATTGATTTCCGGGAATAATAGTATTCGCATATGCTTCACCTTCTTCACTATCTATTGAGCGTATGCCAATATAAGTATCTAACTGATCATTAACCGCTATCTTACCACTATATGAACCAGAAATAGTATTAGATGATTCTAATGAAAGTGTGTGGCTGCCGGTATCTACAGCTGTTCTTTTAAAAGACAAAGCCGAAAGCCCTGTAATACTTCCATCCTCAAAATCTCCAATATTATTTTGAAGAACATTTACATCTTCAAGAGAAAAAGTTGTTTCTTCATCTTGAACCTTCATAGTACTAAAAGTAGAATTTGATGTAGAATTAACAGAAGGTAATATTACTTTTGCTTTCTTACCAGATGTTACCCCTATAACAGATTCGCCAAATCTATATTTTCCATAAACATTTTCAGCTAAATTTAAATATGTTAATCGACCAGTATTTTTTCCTGTTATAGGATCTTCAAATCTCCATTGTTCTAGACCTAAAGTAGATTCATTTTTTGCTGCATATCTAGGAGCTCTTATATAATCAAGTCCTGTAGTTATTACTCGAGTTTCAGAAATGGATCCGAAACCTGTATAAGTATAAGCAGTTCCTCCATAATAATCTGAAACTGATCTTGAACCATCTCCAAATGGATTTGCAAATAATCCCTCTTCATCTTTAATTTCATAATAACCGGCGGGTTGAATCGTGCTAATGGTAAACATATTAGATTTACCAGGAACTGCAGATCCATTTGCACTGTAATAAAGATCACACATTGAACCATCAACAAAATTAGGAGCTGTTGGGCTTTCTAATGCGTATACAAAAGCTGAAGTATTTACTGAAGGACCTGCAATTGTTCCTTTGGTCCCCGTTTTAGAATCATATACATAATAACCTGGTTGAATATCATCTTCAAAAGCCTTAGTGTGGAAAAGAATATTATCACCGGCATCAGCACTTCCATCTGTACTATCAATAAGAATTGTACCATCTCCTTCTTCTAATAATATATTTGCTCCGGCGTCTGCGGTATCTTGATTTGCTACTTCTGCAACAAACGTAATTGTATTACTTGAACTAAAGTGTGTATTAATATTTTCTGGATATTTAACATCTTCTTCTTCAATTGAAAAAGAAGCCGAATTTAATAATATAGCTGATGGAGAGGTTCCACCTTCAGCAACTGATATAGCTGCGCTAACCTTTGTATTAGAACTTCTAAACACTCCTGTGGGAAGCACTTTGGAAATTACACCAGTGTGGCCTCTTCCTCCGGTCCCGGAATTATTAATTTCTAAACGTTCGCCTCCATAATAACCATTGCCTCCATCATCAATGATAACTTCATCAATAGCACCATTAGCAGTAGTAGCTACGCGAGCTACAGCCCCCTTTCCGGCACCACCTGTAATTATAAGTTCATCATTAATTTTATATCCTGTTCCATTGCTTATAATATCAATTTCACCAATAACCGCAATACATGTTCCTCTTGAAGAAGCTTCCGGGAAGTTCATTGCTTTAATTACATCTTCCGAATTATCACTTCCCATTAATTCTGCATCAACATATGTTTCAATTGTTGCTATTGTTTCGTCTGATTGAAAATCAGAATAAGCATCAAAACGAACATCATATCCTTTAGTATAATCGGTTAAAAATAATTCTGTTACACCAGTTGTCCCTTCAAAATATGAAATTGAATTATCAACAGTAGCTGTTGCTTGAGATTGTTCACCTTTAATAATTTTACTATTAAAATCATCTGGATTTAAAGCTGTTCCAGTAAAAATTTTAATAGATTTTAGTGATTTCCAAGTTCCATCAGATGGTCTTAACAATCTTTCTTTTGGATATATAAAGGAAAGTTGTTCCGATCCATAAACAGTTCTCCAGAGCCATAAAAATGAATCTTCTGTTCCTCTTGACCTATAAATTTCTTTAGCGGTTTTTATTGCTTGTCTTAAATCTCCAACGGAACCGATAGGAATATTTGTTAGAAAATCATCCCGAAACCTTTCCAGGTACATGTTATCGGTTTCATCTATATCATTAACCAAATCTAAATCAGCTGCTCCTCGAAGAGGATTTCTTTTAATGTCTTTATCAGTTTGACCAACTATTGCTTTTGCTCTAGATCTTTTTCCAATTATTGTTTCACCATGAAGAAAAGCTTTAGTATTGATGGGACGCGCAAATAATACATGGGGCGCGGTTTTATAATAATCACTAGTAATATCTGTAGATTGATATTTTCCAGCCGGAAAAACGCCGTGATTTTGAACACCTGTAATTATTGCTTCAACTCCAGAAACTTGCCCTACAATTAATTCACCTAATGAAAATGTTGCAGTAGTTGGGTCTCTATCTGATTCTACCAATAATTCATCAATTTCACTAACACTCGGATCATCGTCTGGAGTGCTTTCTAATAGAAATTTTGTCCCGGAAGTTGAATATTGAATTAATGTTGTTGTGGGTGGATCATCTTCAAATAATCCAAAGTTGGTTCCATTTTCTCCGCCTTTTTGAGGCATATAAAATGTACGGCCTGCGAATTCTTCTAAATGTAATTCATAAACTATTTCTGGATCATCAGAAGCTGCTATGGCGTCTGGCTTATTACCATATATTGGATAATAATGTCCTGTTTGTAATGCAGGATCATATTCAATACCTTCATCAGATGAAGTGTATATTAATCCATCATCTAGAGCTGTACCGTAAATATAATAAGCTTCTGCATCATCTTCGAGAACCATATTAAATTCATCTAAAATTAAATCGGTATATTCTATTTGATAAGATTCTAGGAATTCAAAATACTTAGTAAGAAAGAGAGGGAGATTGGAACCCTCCTCCATAAAAAAGGAAGGTAATTGATTTTGAATAATTTCAGAAATTCTATTATCGGCCATTATGCAGTATTAGCTCCATATACTACCAAGGCTGGTGTTTCATTAACCGTTGCCTGAGCAAAATCACCGGTTGATAGAGCGGTATCTACTATCATATTAACCGTTACGTCTTTTTTATTAATTATTATAACTTGTTCTCTAATAGGTGTAACATCTTGAACATTAGTTTCAACATATATTTCAATAGTATTATTATTTACTACCTTCTCAACAGAATTAGGTATAAATCCTACCAACGTCATTTTACCAGTTTCATAATCTATTGTTCCTACATTAGAATTAACAATTGCTACTGCACCGGCTTCTTCTTTTACAACTTGAATAATTCCATCTGCATCATTTAATAATGTATTTTGTTCTAATACATTAGTATTTTCATTGATATATTCAAATTTTGAAGATTTTAATGCTCCCTTATATCCCTTATAGGGAAATTTTATCTGATTAGAAAAATTTTGAGAATAGTTAAATGCCTGACCGAGCTCAACAGCTAATCGTTTAAATAATAAAACTGTTGTTTGGTTGTTCAGAACAGCCGGATCAGAATTATCAATTAAAGTGGTTAATCGTGAATATCTAAATCTTAAATCAAATTTTCCTAATTCCTGAGTATTATAATCTATACAGGTTGAAACAATCCTTTCACCTATTTCTTGAGGAGATTGTACAGTTTTATTTGGATCAAATCGAACGTTAGCCGCAATTGCTATGTATAAATAATCCGGCGCCACAATTTCTGGTGTAACAGATACCATATTCTTTGTTGCTAAAATTTCTTTTTTAATAACTTCTTTATCTTTCGTTGTTAGAAATAATCCACTTTTAGGTTTTACAGCAATATATGCTTTTCCATATCTTGGAGGATCATTTTGTTCTCCTCCCCAGCATGTTACAGATTCAGCATTAACCCATTCTTTTTCTACAATTCTTTTATAATCATTTAATGTTACACATCTATTTTGGGTTTCATATAATTTTGGTGCATTATACTTAATTTCAGCAATAGATTCTCTACCTGCTCCTCCATATCCAACTGTTGTGGTAGATATAGAAACATTAGAATATCCACCTATTGGATCTACTGCTCTAAATGTTGCAGCTTTATTAGTAGCTGCACCATCAGATATATTTGCAGCCAAAATAATTTGACTTCCATCTGCCGGCCTGTAACCAACTTTATTATCTCCAAATTGAACTTCAAATTTATTTTCAAAACTTTCATACAGAAAATATACATTAGATGTAGGTGTAACCTTAACTGTATCTGATATTAGTTGATAGGCATGTGTTTCAGTTGAAGAAGATGAAGCTTTTACAACAACAGAAAGAGTTGTTATATCAGTATTAGTGTTTGGTAATATAAATTGTTGTTCTTTATTATTATAATCAACTTTATATTTGTGTGTTATTCTGACACCTTGATTTAATTGAACATCATTTATCGTAAATTTTCCAGTTGCATCCAATATTCCGGCATAAGAATCTGCTGTTGTAAATATATATTTTTGTTCATTAATAGTTGATGAAAATCTTTTATCTTTTTCAACAATCATAGTTGTTGCTTCATCACTCGGAACTATATCTAATGAAACAATTGCTTTAGTTCCTTGAACAGATCGTGGCGTATAACCTATTTGTTTGGCTTTTTGTACAACAGAATTTCTAAGTTCTGCTGTATCTAAAAACATTTCATTGGCTAACATATTCAAATAAAAAGAATTGTAATATGTATTATATGAAAGCAAATCCATTATAACATCTAAACCAGATCCCGCAAAATCAAAATTTGAAAATTCACTTTGACTTTTTAAAAATGCTATTAAATTTGATTTAATAGATCTATAATCTAATTCAGATACTTGTAATTTAGCTGATTGTTCTGCCACAGTAATTCCTATCTATATAAAAATTGTTCGAAAGTTTCCGAGGATTGTTGTCCCATCATAGTGAAAATTATTTTTACTCTATATCTATTTAAATCCTCTTCGGATGAAACCTGAATATCTCTTATTATGGCACGCGGTTCTAGGGATTGCATAGTTGTTTCTATACTAATTTTTAATCGGGTTTCTGTTATTGGACTCATGGGATCAAATAACAAAGTTTGTAAATTTGATCCAATTTCAGGATGTCCAATTCTTTCAAATTCTCTAGTTTGTAAAACATTACGCATAGACTGTTTTATAACGGTAGCGTTCTTTGTTTTGAGAAGATCTCCTGTGACCGGATGAACTTTGAACGACAAATCCACATCGGAATATATTGTTCCGCCTGTTTCAGAATCATATGTTATTTCTGTAAATTTTGTATCTGCCATTTATGATTTCTCCATTACTTTATTTATACTTAACCTTCTGTTTCAGGTGCCGGCCATGTTTTGGCTTCCAAAGTAGTGAGATAGTCATAAACAATATCTGCCTGCTCATTAATTTCTTCTAAATAATCTGCATATTTATTTCTGCTCCCTTGTATCTTTGCTGCTTTAGCAGCTTCGGCCAGCGATGCGTCTGATATTTCAAAAGACCATTCTCCATGGTATAGAAATATTTCTGGTGCTCCAGTTCCGATGGTAAAACCAGAATCAACCTTAACATATTCTTCTCCAATTGTTGTATCCACTACTTTGGTGACCGCTCCGCCAGAGTCAGATCCAAAATCAATAGTAATTTTATCGTTTTCAGCAACACCTAAGGCCATCCACGTATCGGCGACCACCAACTCTTCCTCCGTGCGCACAACCTGAAGTCCAGTATCGTCTGAGATATATGTTTCTGAAACTGGAACAGTTCCGTTAATTTTTACTACAGTACCTTCTGGATAATGAGCGGTAGTACGAACATCGCCTTCCGGACCGGCCTGACCGGCTGCCCACCGTGGAAGTTGTGTGTATTCACCTGAGTCATTTGGAACAGCTATTGAAACAGTATTAGCTTTAGCTTTATATTCTCTTAATCTATAACCTGGGTGATAGTAAGATTGAGTATTGGGGATTTTATTCTCATCCCTATGCTTGTAAACTGATTCAACAGAATTATTTAAAATTACATTATAAGGCAATATTTCTTCTAGATCAACAGGAAATTCTTCTTCAAGAACAGCTATAGTTGTATTAGATAATCTTTCAACAGATCTTGTTGCTCCAGAAGCATCTAAAAGAGGATGAAGTACAGTAATTGTAGTATTTGGTTTGACTTGCCGGTGACCAAAATCTTCAAAGGAAGTACCATCCACTTCATCTACAAATTCACCTTTTATTATCATCAATGTCTTACCTATAGATCTTAAACTTCCTTTAGGGGTATCTTCATCTGACTCGAGTTTGAGTGACTCTTGAATTAAGTTTATTTCAATTGCTTGTATTATTTCTTTAATTCTTTCGACTAATAATTCCAATTCTCGTAAATCATTTTCTCTCAATTGAGTTAATTCCAAATAAATATTTATATCTGGACCATCAAATAATTGGGTTGTTGTATCAATAGAACCAAAACGGTTAACATCTTCTATTTTTTCTCTCAAATTTTTTCCGGAGGGTGGTGAGCCATCCAAATATTCCAAAATTTCGGCTAATGCTGCTTTGGCTGCTTTCAACCAAGCAAGTTTAGCTTTTACTATCTCTTCTGGTGTTCTTGAGTCCCCAACTTCAACTTCTGTGTCACCTCCGACTGCCGCCTC
>CERL01105710.1_pt1 | contig 16777 bp, 14 predicted proteins | sample 530811 | NCBI WGS metagenome assembly CERL01 (sample SAMEA2620995, study PRJEB7988) | marine metagenome | isolation source: saline water (ENVO:00002010), including
AATCCGCGTGTCCCTGGTTCGATCCCGGGTCGAGGCACCATCATTCAGGCCCTTGCAGAGATGCGAGGGCTTTTTTGTTTTTTCTGTTTGCTCATTCCGAATTTTCTGCCCTTGTAACAATGAGTTTTTAAGAGCACAGTTGCTTTTAATTCATATTAACAGCAGCTAATTCCAATGAATTCCTCCGGGAATTTTGCTGTTTATTATGCGGTTGTGGCTGGACAAATCTTAGCTGTCTACTCGTACGTGATATTAGAAGTGGTGCTATTTTTGATTAAGAAATTTGGGCTGGCCTTAACTCCCAAGATCGCTCATCCATCTCAAACTTATATAGTTTTGCTTCTTTAGGCAATTCAATTTTTTCTGGCTCGTCACTAAGAGAATTGCGCAGCCCTAGATACACTTCTTTTATTGGAACTTGAAAGTTAAAGATTGAAAGCCCAGGTATCTGTTCAATCAGGTGACCAGGGGATTCTTCCTCGGTCAAACTGTATTGACTGCGTCTTTCATCATTCTGGAATGCTGTGGATTCCTCAAATAACGAATCCAGTATTTTTACAACTCTGACTTCTTCTTCGTAAACCCAACTTGCATGCTTAGTGAGAAATATTTTTCGAGCTAAAGAAAGGGTTTCCGTATCCCTTATTCTTTGAAGTTCTCCCATTCCTGACATGAATATATTTTGTATTCTATTCATCATATCAGGATCAAGGATATGGGGACTTTTAGTACTTGTGTAAACAACATCGCCTGCACTTACAGGTATCAAATTGTATTCGTCAGAGGAAAGAAATGAATCACTGACATCATACCCAACTACAAAGCCAGAGTGCTCCTGCCCATAATGGGCCCACATTAGTGGGTTACTGGGTGCTCTAGTGAGCGAGAGAATGGCAACTGTATTCCTGAGATCATCTAATATAGATTTTAACTCTGCTTGTTTGGAGTGCGGCCCCCCACTGTTAGAGAGAAAACTTAGTTCAAATGGGTCATTAAAGTTTTTTGGCTTACGAAATCCTAAATTGCTACTTTTTAAGGCCTTCTTACCAGCTTCAAATCCATAATATTTGTAAAGAATCATTTTTCCACTCCATAGATTTATTTATTCAAGTTCGCAGTAAGTTAACCGTTATTAATGGCAGCTAGTTTATTAACTTTTTAAAGCTTTCACATTAAACCAGAAAAAGAAGTTAAGCTTTAGTTTCAGCTATATATAAACGGCTTAATTCATGTCCTCGAAAGTGACAATACTAGTTGTTTTTCCTAATTTCTATTGCTTCCTCTACAGCATTGGCCAAGTGCTTACTGATCCAATTATATTTTTCTTGACTGCTTGAACCGCTAGGGTTGTAGCATTTTACAATAGAAGATAATTTCTTTCCGGTATTGCCATAACCTATATAGTCGAATGGATTCTCACCCTTCGATGTTGTGTTACCACTACTATCTTTCAACCCGTGGATATAAATTCCTACAACTCCCTTTCCATCATCCCAGCCTTTGACAATTTCGTGATTTATCCACTTCCTATTAGCGGTACTGCTGCCAACAAGAACTACAACACATGACTTGCCAGACATCTGCTCTGAAATCCACTTTTTAATTGCCGGATCCCCGCTTTTTTTTACCGTTTCCCAATTATTGTCTGACGTAGGCTTATTCCCATCAATCGCGCCAATACTCCTAACTGTTGCCGCACGCCAGTTATCAGGCAAATAATGAAAACTATAGAAACAATTACGTTTTGGCATATTAATAGCTTCCTATTTTAATGAGCTTAATAGATTTATTAAGCCACGTTGAATTTGAGCCAAATCTGACTTATCGTCGCAGATAGTGGTTATATGTTCCTTACAATTTTTTGGGAAAGCGGTACTGTCAAAATACCCTTCCTGTAAAAGTTGGGTGTAGATATTTCTGCTTGCATAGCCAGTTGCTCCAACAGGAAGAAGTAGAAGCCCTTTTGACTTAGCTATTTCAAACTCACTCATTAAACCATCCGCAAGTACAACTTCACCATCTTTCAACTTGTTACCAAATAGAAATATTACTATGCCTGAATATGAAATCATTTCTTCTCGGTATTCATGCCAAACTTGTTGTATCGGGCGGCTTCCAACTTCATTTTGTGGAAATGGCCTAAGAATGAGCTGTTCTGAATCCAGCCGCCGGCCACTCATATAAACACTCTCCAGTACACCTGTGATGACTGAGCTCCCAACTCCTAATCCAAAACCTGAAACAATTCTAAATCCTAGATTAGCTATCTCCTTAGCTAGAGAATATATAAAGTGCCCAGCCTCAGATGAATCCCACTTACCGTATTCATATGCTGAGCCAGAGATAAATATAGTTTTTCTCCTGAAGGCCCATTCTAGCTGACTGAGAATATTCGTTATCTGTGAGTAGTCAGAAACCAAGATTGTCTTTATCCCGAATCGCAACAAATCCTGTATGAATAGCTCTTGTTTTCTCTTTCGGTATTCAGCATCGGCATCGGACTCACCTACCTCGGGCTCAACAATCTTTTGAATACAGTAATGTTGACGTTGATCTTTGGAGTAAGCGACTCTCACACGGCTTAAAATATAATCCAAGTTAGGATCAGTAAAACTAAACCCCAGAAACAAGAAGGTTTTCGAGACAAGGTCACCGCTTAATGCATTAATGAACGGCTCCATTTTGAGGTGATATGCCTCATAGTCATCTTTTGTGAGTACCGCTTCATCTGGATGCTCGATATCCCCATGCATTTTATAAACTACTGCATCTCTGCCTCGCTTAGTAAAGCTCAATTGCTTAATTCGATACTTTGTATCAGGAACTTTACCTGCATCAGCTAGGGCATTTTCAATTAGCCTGTCATAATTAGTTGTCCAATAGGTTGAAATCGGAAGTCTGGCAAGAATTTTATGGTTCTCAGTGATATCGGCTTTGTCTGACAGCTCATTTATAAGTAGCTGATTTAGCTTTCCGCGATTAGCCAAGTTAGAATTGCAGTGATACTGCGCCAACGCGACTAAGTCCGTTTCTTTCTCAATTTCAAGTTCTAAATCTTCTGCGATTGGACGTAGTAATTCTGACCAACTTACATAGCCCGCGGGCGCGGAGAGACCAGCTCCAGCAAAAATAGCTAGGTTATCTTCTGCTAGATCTCTAAGTAAGTCAGAAACTACTCTTTGACACTGTTGATCAGTAATAGGCGTCAATATGCTACTCCCTAATTAATGATTGCTGATAATACTGGCAATATTAATTTATTGCAGCTCATGCGTGCTCTCTATTCTTCTTAAAGTTCTCAGCCTGATCGAAGATCTCCTTATAGACCTCGTCGCGGTCTACCGGTGGGTAGCCGTGCTTAGCTAGCAGTATGATTAAATCCACTTTCAACTCTGCTTTGATATCGTCGCGCTGGCTCCAGTCGGTGTACTTGGCCTTGTCGTCTACAACTTCTTTTACAGCCTTGGCTAGCTCTAGTAATTTATCTTCGGGGTAGTTGAAGTCGTATTTGGCGGCTAAGGCAAGCAGGATGTCGTAGAACGCTTTTTCCTCGAAGTTGATGCCCATGTCATCAAAGGAGTTCATCTCGGTTCTGAGGTCGTTGTACATGTTGATGATTTCGTCTGAAAAATCTTCCAGTACATTACTCACCAGCACATCTTCTTCTTTTCGTTCGTTATATTTTTCAACCAGTGATTTAAATCGCTCTGAAAAATCAAATGCCTTAGTTTTATTAACCTTTTTAAACTCGCCCAAGGCTTTTGCCAGCATCTGTTGAAGCAACTGAATTTTGGTATTAGGCAGCTTTATCTTTTCTATCTTGGCAAGGTAATCATCGTCGAAGATATCGATACCGTCCTGTCCCTGCCCCAGCTTAAAGATTTCTTCAACGCCATCGGCCTTTAATGCCTCGGTGATCATTTCGCGTACCTTGGCATTCATCTGCGCAGTATCTGGCGCATTGCCTTTGGTTAGTTTGTACACGATGGAGCGCACAGCAAGGTAGAAGTGGATTAGGTCTCGTTCTTTTTGGTTAAGCTTTTCGCTACCACAGCAAACGTCATAGGCTGCTTTCAATCGTTTCACCAATGCCATGAACCGATGCTCTAGCTTTTTGGTTTGTAGTACGAACTCAGCAGCATTATTCAAACAGTTTAATTGAGCAATAGGTTTGCCAGTGAAATAGTCGCTGGCATCAAAGCCATGGGTAAGCTTAGCGAGAAGATCTAAATGATCTTTCACCACCACGACAGACTGGGCGATATCTTCAAAATTGGTTTCATCTGTCTTGGCATATTGAGCCAAGGCTTTATTCATCTGGCTTTTTATACCGATGTAATCAACGACTAAGCCCTTGTCTTTGCCTTCGTATTTGCGGTTAACACGAGATATCGTCTGGATCAGGTTGTGGCGCTGTATGGGTTTGTCTATGTAAATCGTGTCGAGGAATGGCACATCGAAACCGGTTAACCACATATCCACCACAATGGCGATTTTGAAATTGGACTTTTCATTTTTGAATTGACGATCAAGCTCTTTGCGATCTTCCTTAGTACCGAGTAAATCCCACAATACTTTAGGATCGTCCTTTCCACGGGTCATTACCATTTTTACCCGCTCTATTGGCTTAATCTTTTTCTTTTCTTGTTCGGTCAGTATCGCTCCTGCTTCGCACTCTAATACTTCAAACCATTCGGGCTTAACGTCTTTCAGTGCTTGATAGAACTGCCAAGCGATTTCGCGGCTACTGCACACGAACATGGCTTTGCCTTTGATGGTTGAGCCTTCAAATAGTCGCTGCTCATAGTGCGCCACAAAGTCTTTCGCCAGAGCTTCAATACGGTCAGGATCACCCAAAATAGCCGTCATATTTGCTGAGGCTTTCTTACTTTCCTCTATCTGGTGTTCGTTACTGCCGTCTTCTGCACATTGTTGATAATAGGCTTCAATCTCTTCTAACTTAGCGTTATTCAATACCACTTTGGCGGCTCGACCTTCATACACAATACGAACGGTGATCTCGTCTTTGACAGACTCTGTCATGGTATAGCTGTCGACTACCTGACCGAACACATCCAAGGTGGCGTCTACCGGTGTGCCTGTAAAACCCACGTAGGTGGCATTAGGTAGCGAGTCATGCAAATACTTGGCAAAACCGAAGGTACGCTTAACACCTGCATTGGGGCCTTTCTCCACAATGCGAAGTTTCTGATCCAGATTAGTCTGACTACGATGTGCCTCATCAGAGATACAAATTACATTGCTTCGCTCGGTCAATAGCTGGGTATCTTCGGTGAATTTGTGGATGGTGGTTAAGAACACACCGCCGCTGTTGCGGTCTTGCAGTTTAGCACGCAGATCAGAACGGCTTTCTACCGACTCTACCGTCTGGTCACCGATATAACCTTTGGCATTGGTAAATTGTTGAGAGAGCTGGTCATCCAAGTCGGTTCTGTCTGTAATCAGCACTATGGTTGGACTTTCGAACTCAACACTTTTCATCAACAAGCGGGTTAGAAACTGCATGGTAAAGCTTTTTCCACATCCCGTTGCCCCAAAGTAAGTACCGCCTTTACCGTCGCCTAATGGCTTACGGTGCTCTTTGATGTTTTGGTATAACTTTCTGGCGGCGTAATATTGGGGATAGCGACAGACAATTTTCACTTCATGTTTTGAGGTGTCAGGAAAGAACACAAAGTTACGTATCACATCACGAAGACGCGCTTTATCAAACAAGCCTTCCAACAGTGTATGCAATGAACTGATACCGTCTTTCTCAATCGGCTCGTTACCTGTCACCTTTCGCCATGCATAGAAAAAGTCATAAGGTGCAAACAGGCTGCCCATCTTGTTATTAACGCCATCGCTAATGACGCAAAGTGCGTTGTAGATAAACAACTGGGGGATGTCTCTGCGGTATCGCGTTGTGAGTTGCACGTAAGCATCGTGAATACTGGCCTCTTCGCCACGAATCGCACTTTTAAACTCAAACACCACGATAGGTAAGCCATTGATATAAAGAATACCGTCAGGGATACGAAGCTCGCCTTCAGCACCTTCAATCTCAAGCTGATTAACGATTTTATAGATATTGCTGTCTTTAGTGGCTGACGCTACCGTTTCGAATTCAGGGTGTTGCTCGGCCACTTTTTGTTGATGACTGTTTTCTATAAGGTTAGTTTCGTACTTATCATTTAGTAATGCTGGAAGCAGTGACTCGACCACGTTATTGTAATCAATAAGCTGAATATACAAGTCTTTCTGGGAGGCTTTACCTGCTTCACTACTTGCTTCTCGCTTAAGCAGAAAACCATCACTTAACCACTTACAAAAGGTTTTATTGCTCTCAAAAAGGTCACTGGCAGGCAGAAGTTCAATCTGGCGTATGATGCTATCAATTTCACCACTGGTAATATCATCATTGGCATACCGCTTGGCTAAAAACGTACGCAGATCATCTTTGATAATAACGTCGGTAGGCGCACGTGCAATCTGATTACCAGGCACATAAGGATATCCCTGTCCTTCTAGCAATTCGATAATTGCCGCTTCTAATTGAGCTTCAGTAAACTTCAATTCATAACTCCTTTTATTTCTCCTTATCTATAAAAGCATCAACCCCAAGCTTCTCGGCAAAATTTCTATTTCTACGATGTGCCCGCGCAGCTATTTCCGATAGCTTAACTATTTCCTGTTGTGCCCAAGCTATACGCTCTCGTGTTTCAGGATGGATGATTCGTATCTTTTCTCTTAACCAAGATCCATGCACGGTTTCTTCATATTCGGCAGGTACATCAATTTTGCTATACGTCTCTCCCACTAGATAACAATAAAACTTTTCTATCTTATGGACGCTGTAATTTGCAATTAATGTGCAGTAATTCGGAGTCTGGTGCATATAGTCAGTTAGCGTTACATCTGGCGCCTTGAACTCGATCAGTACGCACTTGCCTTCCTTCGCAAATATGAAGATATCTGGGCGCTTTGTAATTTTTAGCTGATACTTTGAGATTTCTTCTTTCGGAATATCCTTAAGCAAATATTCACCTGACTCCGACTTGATCTCATTTAGAGGCATATCGGAACAACCATCAAAATGAACAAACTCTTCATCAAATATCCAAAGATCATTAAGCTTGCCCGCAGATTTCCGTTTGAAAATCAGATCATGTACAAAGCCTTCTTTATCTCTTCGCTTTTTACCACCGGAAAGAGGCTTTGACTGAATAACCAAGTCTTGCTTCAATATTTTGTCTAACAAATTCGCAACCAACTCGCGCCTGACGACATATTTTGAGAGTTCTTCTTTGTTTTGTGCGTCAATCAAGGAAGACAATTCAGCTGTCTTCTCTTCGAGTTCGTCTTGATAAGCAGAATCTGTCGGATCCATATTGTTTAACTGATCTAGGACCTTCCTCGCCTCGTTACTTTTATCTGCAACATATTTTGCTTCTTCAATGTGCAAGTTTTTTACTATGGTTTCATCATCGTCTGTAAGCTTTACTAACTTTTTGACACTCAATGCAATGTGTTTAGATATTCCCAATTCTCTTGCCAGCGACATCACTTTTCTTTCTGTACTCTCCTGCGCTTTCTCCACCTCCTTGTATATAAACTTAAGTTGTTTGTTTGCTTGCTCTTTGATGTCATCAAGGTATACCGCCGCCTCACTCCCAAACAATGAACTTGAGATTTCTTTAACAGACGATTTATTTGGAATAACAAATGAATCTACAGCGTGATTCACATTATCAGGATTGTCTAAATAGTCGCCAAAAAACGCAGTAACCATCTTGTTTCCAAGATACCCATTACTCTTTCTTAGAACGGGATTTTTGACTTCCTCTACGGGAATGTCTTTGCTGCACAGAAACGCACCATGAATATCGATCTCATCTGCTGGAAATGTAAAAACACACCAGTTAAACCTTTCAGGTTCTAAATCTTTGGCATTTCGCCAACCGATTTTACCTTTATCATCGAACGGCTCTTGATAATTAACTTCAAAGCTTCCTTGGTCACTTGGCGCAGGAAAATTATCTGGATTGATCGTCACCTCTTCTGATTGTGCTATTTGGTACGAAAACTTAACTTTAATTTTTGGAAATAACTTTCCCTTGCTCCTTTCCAAATAAGCGCGAAGAGCAAACTGGGACTTTATCCAAGAAATAAAACTACTAAACTTCAATCCAGAGTAGGCAGCTTGGTCTTGTTTATGATTTCTCAAATGCTTCAAATTTAAAGTAGTAAATGGTTGCTCAGATTCAACTTTTATTGGAGAAGAATCATCATAAATAAAGCTTTCTTTATTACTACTAAACTTTCTCAAATAACAATCATCACCTTGGTAATAAATACTGCGAAATGATACTTCACCAAAACGGTGTAAATATTGAAGCCTTCCAGAGCCTCTATTATTAAAACCTTTCGACTTATCTAATAGCCTTTCATATCTATAAAACGACTCATCATTAAAGCCTACGCCCGAATCGGATATCTCGATAAAGTCTAAAATTTTCGAGTTTTCATCTTGATCATTAAAGTGCAGATTAATCGCTATTTCTCTTTCTTTGCCATCTTCTAGCTGAAAGATAGACTCTAGAGAATTGTTGATTGCTTCCACAATTGGGGAGAAAGGATTCGAAGATGCTTTGATTAAGTTTAGCATTCCATGCAAGTCACTCAGTGGGTTTTTACGCATTTACGCAACATCCTTATTTAACTTCAGTTCTCCCGAAATGAGCCTCGGAAGCAATGTGTCTCTCATCTTTGCCAAACTATTTATTTCAGTGCCTGAAACTGTCATTTTCTCAAACATCGGCTTGCAGACTCGGTCAAAGCTGGTCAGTAACCTTTCATCTTTTGGTAAAGAGAGGAAGAAGCTATCAAAACAGCTATTTTGAACCCGTTGGCGTCCAGATGAACCGACCATATTTTGAATACAATGCTGTCTAAACGAATCTAACCTAGATAAACACGCGACATAAGGATAACTGATTGCTCCACAGCCTCTGAGAACAATAAACTCAGTGGAGCCAAATCCAACTTCATCTTTTTTGAGAAAATCGACTAACGCGGTCTTACCATTTTCGAGACATGGAGTTATTCTTGCGAGCAGCACGTCGTTTTGCTGGAACTTAGCGCCTCCATTAAATTCTTTTTCAATAATATCTTCGACATGAAAGCCATTAGTAGGAATAGCTTTCATGTCAGCAAATCTTGCTACCTCACCTTTCGAAAGTTTGACTTTTGGATTAACAATCAACGCTTGCGATACGGGCTTACAAATCCAACCCTTTGGCACCCATCCATCTATACCGAGGTTAGGCTCACCTGTTTGTTCAAACTCGTTGGGGAATAGGTTTCGGATATGTTCTGGCAAAGGCTGAAAGTCGGGTAACGCATGGGCTTTTTTGCGAACTTCAACTCGATGGGCCAATTCGTCGGGTACTGGATTACCTGCCGCTAGTGCGTTATCCACCACTGGGTCAAAATCGACAAACCAGCTTTTAAATAGCGCCTGCGCCATTTGTTCTAGGGTTTGGTTGGTTTTCCTATTTAACTCGATACGTTGATCAAGTTCGCCCAATATTTTAGCGATGCTTTTTTGGGTTGTTAAAGGAGGTAAGTTAATTTCGAACTTTGAGCAATCTCCGACTCTAATATGGCTAACTACCGAGCCTGATCCTTCATGCATTCTAAATTGGTGTTGCAGATCAGGCGACAAAAAGGAATAAACAAGAAAATCAGGATCTAATTTTGTCTGGTCAGCCCTGTATTGCATTAGTCTTTGTCCTAAGAATAACTTCTCTTCTGATTTAACTATTCCTACCTCACCTAATGGGGCTTCTCGAGTTAACAAAACATCATTTTTATTTACGGTTGCTCGTCGCGTCCACTTTAGATATGTATCCTCTGTTACGTAGAAGCAGTTAGACGTATCGACTCTGCCATTTTTAACATTGGGAGTTCTCAGCATTTTAAATTCAGTTGGAAATTCGGACTTGGGCGCAGTTTTATTCACGCAATCTACAATTAACTCGCAAACCTCACTTATTCTTACTCTAGGCCACTCACTTGCCATAGCCCAACTCCACTAAATTCTGACGGATAGCATTGTCTAGCTTCTCAGCCTCATCCATCTGCTGATATAAAGTCTGGCTTAGCTCTTTCATCTTCACTTCAAACGGAACACCATCATCTTCAATGGCTGCGGCACCGACATATCGACCTGGCGTTAATACATAATCGTTGGCTTTGATTTCGTCTAAGGTTGCCGATTTACAAAAACCGGCAATATCTTCGTATGCATCAAGCTGCTTGTGTTCCTGTAGCAGCTCTTGTGTTGGGGCACCGTTTTGTTGTTCTGCGATTGCCTGTTCGATGGATTGGTTATCCTGTCGCCATGCGTGGTAAGTGTTAGCGATTTTGGCGATATCTTCGGTAGTTAGTTCCTTGTGCACACGGCTAATCATACTGCCCATTTCTCGAGCATCGATAAACAGTGTTTCGCCTTGTCTGTTGCGGTAGCCTCGCTCTTTGTCCTCGCGTTTATTCTTGCTTATAAACCATAAGCAGACCGGAATTTGTGTGGTGTAAAACAACTGACCGGGAAGCGCAATCATGCAATCGACGAGGTCATTCTCGATGATTTTCTGACGAATCGCACCTTCACCACTCGTGTTAGAGCTCATTGAACCGTTCGCTAACACAAAGCCTGCCGTTCCGTGCTCACTAAGCTTAGAAATCATGTGCATGATCCACGCATAGTTAGCGTTACCTGTTGGCGGCACGTCAAAGCCAGCCCACCGGGGGTCGTCGGTGAGTTCATTGTCGGCACGCCACTGCTTCTGATTAAACGGTGGGTTCGCCATGATGTAATCGGCTTTTAGGTCTGGGTGTTGGTCTTTAAAGAAAGTGTCTGCGGCAATGTCACCGAGATTGGCAGAGATACCCCGAACCGCTAGGTTCATCTTCGCCAGTTTATAAGTGGTGTTGGTATATTCCTGACCGTAAATGGAGATGTCTTTACGATTGCCTTTATGGCTGTCGATAAACTTTAACGACTGCACGAACATACCGCCTGAACCACAACACGGATCGTATATCTTGCCTTTGTAGGGCTCTAACATATCGCTGATCAGGGTAACCACAGACTTCGGCGTATAGAACTCGCCACCGCCTTTTCCTTCGTTCGCGGCAAATTTACCAAGGAAGTATTCATAAACTCGACCTACTAAGTCTTCCTCGCTCATGTCGCATTCATTGGCAACGGTGTTGATATTATTAATGGTATCGATAAGTGCGGCGAGCTTGCTTACGTCCAACGACAAACGCGAAAAGTAATTATCCGGCAATGCGCCTTTTAACGATGGGTTGGTTTTCTCTACGGTATGTAATGCAGTGTCAATTTTAACCGCGATATCGTCTTGCTTGGCTTGTTTTTGAATTGTCGACCAGCGGGCTTCTTCAGGTAAGTAGAACACATTATCTTTAGTGTAAAACTCGACCATATCAACATAGTCGCCCATGCCTTCTGCTTTAAGCTTTTCTCGTTGAGCTTCAAACTTATCGCTGATGAACTTGAGGAAGATAAGGCTGAGAACTATGTGCTTGTATTCTGCTGATTCAACGCTTCCACGAAGCTTATTGGCTGCATCCCATAGAGCTTCTTCAAAGACGATTTCTTTCTTATTAGCTGATGACTTTTTCGTTGTTTTACTCATTGCTTGCGTCCATATTCTTATTCCATTCGCCACTAGTGCAGGTTCATACTTGCTGCACTATCGGCATTTGTATTTGGTAATTTTTGTAGTAACTGGGCCATTTCTCTATCTGGCCATATGTAATCTTTCTGGCCTTTTACGCCACAAGGCCTATGGCTTAAATCTGCGCTGTAACGGTACGGGCTGATATCTGCTACCGCCGTGCTCTTGTAATACAACCCATAATCAATTTCTTGAGCGACCTGATTCATCGTACCTTGTACCGAACGATTGCAGATTGTATCGAACGTAAGTGGTTGGTAGTTCGTCGCAGCGGCATTAACGAGTTCAGGCGGCAAATCGCTTTTCAGCAAGGTGTTAATAAACACGTCGTTAAAATGCCAATCGAGGTTTACGAAGTCTTTCTTGGTTAAGCATGGAATAAACAATGTGAAGCGGGTCGCGTCATGCACTGCGATGACACATTGCCTGCGCCGAATAGTGATGATGTTTGCATGCCAGTTGAGCCACTGCGCCTGAATGCCTATCACAGTTGCAGGTTGCTGTGTGGCTTTCACCTTCTCAGGTAGCTTGGCGTAAAGCTTCTTGGTGCAATGGAGGATCACGTCTGGCCTCCATTTCCCTGCTCTTTCGATATATACCCGGGAGCGATTGTAAGGTTCGGCACATTGTTCAAAGCGAAGCGATTCAATAACCAAAGCTGGTACTCTGGTCCAATTAAGGTCCCGCGTTCGGTGCAGTCCACGCTCCAACGTCTTAATAGGTAACCAGCCATTGCCGCTCGTACCTCGATGAGCAGTTGCCTGTTTTCCATGCCGTAATCCATTTCTATTGCGGTAGGATGTTCAACATTCTTTGGATGCGGCACGAGTTGAAGGGGAATAAGACGCCGCCATTCTGTATCTGCTTGGGCGCTTTCATCTTCATTAGGCGTGTTTTTAATCGTTACTTTGCTAATACGCGTTAACACGAAGTCTCGGAAGCTTTGACTCTTACGATCAAACGCACGAACGTGCCAGCGTAGGCCATTGTCCACGATGGAGTGCGGTACAAGTTCTCTGGCTCCTGAACCGCTAGACAGTGACGTATAGATAACGCTAACCGCTTTGTTATTGAGAATAGCCTGAACAAGGCGCGCAACGATAAAGATGTCGGGTACATTAAGACTGGATGGCGCTTCTACTGGGAAATGAATATCGCCTATTGCATCAAATCCATCGGAGATATCGTTGGCGAGTTTGGTTAAGGTACGCCTTGCGTCGTGCTCGAAGACGGGCTTGAACTGGGGTGTCTGGAAGTATCGCTTTTCTCGCGAATCGTAAGACAGGTTATCCGGCGCAAGCTCTTTGTAAATGCCGAAATCGCGTGAGCCTGCCGACAAGCCGACCTGGAAGCGATTAATTAAGTCCTGACGATAAATCGCGCCTTTGAATAATAGGCAAAAATCGATATAGGCAAGGCGTTGTTTTTGAGCAAAGCTGATGGAATCGAGCATCGTCCCTGTGTACTTTTCTATACTTTGGCCCAGTGTGGTTTATTTTGAGACGGTTGTAAAGCAGATACACCTTTAACTATTCATAAATCGACGCTTAAACTCCTTTTTTCTTGCCTCAGGCTCGACCGCTTTAAGTCCAGTGCACTTGTGAGTAGCATGCGCGTCCCATCCAAACGGCCATCGTTTAAATTCATGCTGATGACAGGCAGGACAAGAACGCTTATTTTCTGCATTGGAGACAACCTGTTTTGTCTTGGTTATGGGATTGGGCTTTGTCGGTGGCTTTGCAGATATACCGTTTATAGGCTTAACTTTTGGTATCCAGATAGCATCGCCTTTCTCTGGGTCACCAAAACAGGTGCGCTCCATTTCGGGTAAGCTGGCTACCCATGCGGCACTATAGGCGTCCACTCTATCGTGCATCGGACCAAGACACATGTTGGCTGCTTGTTCCCAGTCTTCGTTAGTTATCGGCCAACCCGTATATTGCGACATGGCAGATAATTGTAACTCGGCCTGATTCCCTTTGCTTTTATGGATATCAGCAACGCCTAATTGTTTCACTGTCGCGTGTGGATAGACTTCTATGCACTCAGCTATTTTGCTTAGCCGCTCGTTCAGTGCAAAACCTAATAGCATAAATATTTGATGAGCATGTGGCAGGTTTTGTATTGGCTTATCTGCTTGCAGATGATCAATACCCTTTGCCTTAATGGCTTCGAAATCGTCTCTCGATGGCGTTGTGTAACAATTGATGCCTGCCTTATCGAGTGCCTGTTCCGCGAGCCTGCGTTTAAGCCGGTTATCTCTTGGTCTAAGTGGTGAGTCAATGCCAATACGAACAGGATTCAACTGATAGGTGACGCATACCGTTTCAATGTAGCGCGCGACATCGTTTGCAAATGTTTGATTTACTTTTTCGTGCAGTGTTAGAGCGTTTCCCAACCCTCTAGGTGGTTTTATTTGGTAATTAGCTAATGGAAACGGCAATAATTGTCCATTTTGTCTGGTGCAAATCACCAGCGGTAAATACTTATCTTTCGCACAAGCGACATCAATGCCGATAAACACGTCCATGTTTACCTCTCCTATTTCTCAAAAACCTACCGTCTATTGTTAGACGATACTACACGATTGAAATTAATACCCAATCAAGATATTGCTTGAGTTAATATATTTTTGATATTTAACAAGGATGTTCAATTATGCCTAGAAAAACCACATCTTTTGCTGACCTTCTTTTCCAAGCGCCATGGTGGGTTTCAGTTATAACATCGGCAATTACCTATTTATTGATGGGCCATTTACTACCTTCTATCGAAACGGATAATCAGCTTATCAATATGGTATTTAAGGCGCTCGCTGTTCCTGCGCCTTACTTTGCAATTTTCATATTACTCATTGCTCCATTTTCATTTTTTAATGCTCGACGCAAGGCCAAGCAATTAGATGCTCAAAAGAGTATTGAAACTATACGTCAGCTGCACTGGCGCAACTTCGAAGAGCTAGTGGCAGAAGCCTATCGTAGACAAGGGTATCGAGTAACCGAAGGTGGGTTTGGTGCTGACGGTGGAATTGACCTAGAGCTTAGGAAAGGCGATGAACGAGTCATCGTTCAGTGCAAACAATGGAAAGCACAAAAAGTTGGTGTCAGTGTGGTACGCGAGATGTTTGGCGTGCTCACTGCCAGCAACGCAGCCAAGGTTGTCGTAATTTGTTCGGGTAAATTCACCCAGCAAGCTATAGATTTTGCCTCTGATAAGCCCATTGTACTCATCGATGGAGGCGAGCTGCTTTCACTTATCCATGATGTGCAAGCGGAGCCAAAGGTAGAGGAGATAAAAAAGACCGCTTGCCCTAGGTGCGGAAGTGATCTTGTTGAACGGCAAGCAAAGCGTGGAGCCCATGCAGGCAATACCTTTCTAGGTTGTTCTGCCTTTCCTAAATGTCGTTACACAGAATAAGTATTTTTAAGGATAAAATTGATGAAAGACTTGGATGTTCACAAAAAAGTAGCGGTACTAATTGATGCTGATAACGCTCAGCTGTCGAAACTTTCTGCCATTTTGGATGAGATATCAGCACACGGCCATGTACTCATCAAGCGTGCCTACGGAGACTGGTCTATTGAAGCGTTGAAGAACTGGAAGACGCCTCTTAATGAATTAGCCATACAGCCGATTCAGCAATTTGCTTATACAACGGGTAAAAACGCAACAGATGCGTCCATGATTATTGATGCGATGGATTTACTCTATTCTGAAAAAATAGACGCATTTGCTTTAGTATCCAGTGATAGCGACTTTACTAAGCTAGCGTCACGTTTGAGAGAGTCAGAGAAATTTGTATTTGGCGTAGGTGAGAAGAAAACGCCAGTGTCATTTCGCAACGCCTGTGATGACTTTATATTCACCGAAAACCTAGAGGCTGGTCAGGTTTCTAAATCAGGTAAACCTAAACAGGAGCAAAGTAGCGCTGGTAATGGTGCAGAAGAGCTAATACCAGCAATGCTTAAAGCTTGGGAGTTATATCAGAATGATGATGGTTGGGTGAATGTTAGTCCAGTTGGTAATTTTCTAAAGCGTGCTAAACCTGATTTTGACCCGAGAACTTATGGTGCAGCAAAAGTGACCGATATTGTTTCTAGTCTTCCTACCGTCTTTGAAATGACGAGACAGAAAGGAAAAGGGACGACACAAATTATTTTGTACCGTCCTATCTTCGCGACCACTTAGCCTAATCTAATTCCCAAGGAGGAAGATCAACGTTTTCCATATTCGGCTTTAGAGGTTTCTTTTGCTTGGTTTTGCGTTTTGCCTTGAGCACTATTTTGCCGTCGTCTAAAAAGCGTCTGTAGGCGCGTTTTGCTTCTTCGATAGACGCGAAACCTTGGTAACGGCTTCCTGAGTAGCCATTCACTAAGGCTTTAGTTTCTTTCCATGATTTGCAAACTCCCGGCGTTCGACCTTTAAAGACTACATAAGCGGCATACCTGCTAGTGATGTTGTAGTTGGAAAAGCATCTCGACATGATTACCTCCTTTGGTTTGTCAGCTTTCCCAATGTGTTTACACTTTTATGTTTTGTAGCTACTCGGATACCGATATCGAGAAAACATCTAATTCCAGCCAGTAATGCAAGAAGTTACCTTCCCATATTTGATACATATCGGTTGCTTGCTCAATAGGAAACACACCGAATAGGTTTTGAAAAACACCTGCATCGAAATCAAAGTCGAGGTCTTTTGCTAGCTCTGCATAGGGGACATTTCCTATATAGGCAAAATCCGTGACGTAGCAAAAGTGCCATGCGTTATTGCGTTTCTCCAAACGAATCTCTACAGGGTGAAAACCACCGTTTTCAGCTGAGTAATTAAGGTCTCTGAAGTTAATTGTCACGCTTGTTTGTGACATGCTATGCTGCACAAGTAAATCGACGAGTGCTTGTGCAAATCGCTTTGAGACAGGCAAAGCGAGTCCCTCATAATGAATATGCATAATAAAAACTCTTCTAATTGAAATCTATGAATGTGAGTGCTGCCTAGCGCGTCTGTACGA
>CERL01118415.1_pt1 | contig 16670 bp, 10 predicted proteins | sample 530811 | NCBI WGS metagenome assembly CERL01 (sample SAMEA2620995, study PRJEB7988) | marine metagenome | isolation source: saline water (ENVO:00002010), including
AAGGCACCCTCTGTTGTTTTTGCCCAATGTAAAGCACGCCCCACAACATATGAAAACTCATTGGATATTTTAAAAGGAGCAGTTGATTCATTATTATTGAATGTGGATATTTCGCTATCATATAAATAGGTAGACATTTGTTGATTAATACTAATTAGAATAGAATCAATTTGACCACTTAGTTTATCTTTATACTGTATACCCAAATTGTCTGAGATAATTTTTATATTGTATGTAGTCCCCATTGTAAATCCAGATAACTTAATTTGATGATTAGTTATATCGCAGGAATTGCAAAGAGTAATTATGATTAGGCTTATGATAATATTTTTTTTCATATGTATACTATATATGAATAAGTATTAATTGCTTACCGAATTTAGTAATTTTATTTTATGATAAATAAACTACACCCAACATCAATAATTTTTACAATCCTATTTATTTTAGCTGGATGTGCCTCTATACTTAAAATAAAACCAATATCTTTTTATTATAATGATATAAATCAAAACACCACCTATACCACAAAAGATATTTATCTCGTAGAAAGAAATGTTCCACCTTATACATTAAAACTATCCGTTTCTAAAACATGTGATGGAAACATGCTCGATTGTGAACCAAATTATTATGATTTAGTGTTTTTTTCCTCATCATATCCTGGGTTTGCAAACCATTTAAGTTTTATTGCTGATAATGATACTATCTTTTTAGGTAGTTCAAAGCGTATTGGATCTGAGTTTAATATGTCAGAAATTAATGTAGCCGCATCAATGCTTGCAGATGGAGAATTATTAGATCTTATATCTATTAGATCCGATGCTTTTAGGAAAATAGCAAGAGCAAACAGATTAAGAGGATATTTGGGATCACAAAATTTTGAAATAACGTATAAAATGCGGGATTCATGGAGATTGTTATTTCAATACAACATGTTGGAAACAATCAAAGCAAATTAATTAATTAACAATTAAATTTGTTCTTTAAAGAGAGATATAAATGTCTTTTATAAACAGAGAGTGGACACCAGAAAACGCCGATGAAATGCACAAAGAGGATTGGCTTGCAATCTTTTTTTCAGTTGTTTCTTATATAGCTCTTATGGTAGGAGCAGCCATGTCTGCTCTATTGATCCCTATTGGTTTTGTTATTTTGATAATAGGGATTTTATCAGCGTTAATTATGTATTGGATAATTGATCCTAAATTAAGAGCAATATCTGCTGAATATGAAAAGAACGAAAAGGATTACTTATTACAATTAGAAGAAATTCAAAAGTGGGAAAAGAATAAATGACACGAGCGTTTGCTGTAGTAATTGGAATGACGATTGCCTACGTAGCATCTTTTGCTGGTATGATATTTGCATACATTTATTATAAAAAAAGAAAAAAACTAGACAGTGGAGATAGTTAAGGTGCCTTTTCTTATCATATTATCTACAGCCATTGGACCACCAATATTGGGTATAATTTTACCTGCGCTCATATTGGGACTATCTTTTTATCTTACATATTTATTAATTCAGTATTTTGAGAAACAAAATCGAGATAAATAATAATTATATATAGATAAAAAAATTATGATAACATTTCAGTTTCTAGATTGGCTTTGGTTGGCCCTTTTTGTTTTATTAATGGTCTTTTTTGGTTTTTATTTCTACAAATTTGGTAAAAGATCCCAGGCAGATTATTTTTTGGCAAATAGAGGACTGCCTTGGTGGCTACCTGCTTCATCAGTATATGCCACACATACTGCAACAGACACACCAATATGGGTGGCGGGAGTAGTATATAAATATGGTTTCGCTGGATTATGGTATTCATTTTATTCCGCATGGTGCGCAATTAGCGCATATGTTTCTACAAGGATATTCCGACGTTCTCTTGCTTATAGTCAGGCTGAATGGCAAACATTACGATTTGGTGAATTAGGCGCAGAATTGCTCCGCGGGTGGCTTGCTGGTTGGCAAGTTTTTTTGAATATGTTTATACTTGGTTGGGTTGGCATTGCTATGGGGAAGGTGTGCGCTTACTTATTTGGTTGGGATCTATATGTTGGATTATTAATCTTTACTGCTATTGGCGCAGTGTATGTGTATACATCTGGATATTGGGGCGTAGTAATGGCCGATTTCCAACAAGGTGTAATTGCTTTGCTTGTGATAATTATTGTTTCAGTGTATGGAGTGTTAGCCGCTGGTGGCCCGACAGCTATTATTTCAAAACTTGATAGATACAACAGCACATGTGAATGGAAAATACCAGATATAAAGTCTTCACAGGTTGATGCAATTGTGAGAATTAAAAATGCTGAAACAGGTGAAGAAATTTCACGAAGCGAATCTTTCCTAATAAAAAACACAAAGGACGAATCTCTTTTTAAAGAAGCAGAGAACAGTGCAAAAAAATCAGTAATAAATGAACAGAATGATAAAAAAGATGATCAAATATTATTCCCGAACAATAATAGTATTTTATTATCTGATCATGGATATAATATTGTTTGGTCAAAAAATAATAATAGGAAATTTGTAGATGTTGAATATTCATTAGACAACGGTAATTCTTGGGTCTTGATTACAAAGAACCAATTGGAAGGACAAGGATGGCGTTTGAGCCCAATGAGTTTTACAGGTATGTATGAAGGTCAATTCCCGATCGCATGGTTTATTACAATGATGATAATTGCTCTTATTGGTGGGTTTGGTATGGGAACTGCAATTGATTGGTATCCAGAAGCACAAAGAATCCAATCAGCAAATTCAGTTAGAGACGCATCATATAGTATTTGGGCTGGGACAGCACTCGTTCTTGTTCGAAACTCAATTTGGGCTGCAGCAATTATGGGATTTTTTGCAATCAATCCGCACCTTGGCCAAGGTGCGGATTATGAAATGGCGTGGTATAGAGTTGGTTTTGAATATCTACCAGTAGGAATGGTTGGATTCTTATTTGCAGGAATTATTGCAATACATCTATCAACTGTTTCTACGCATTTAAACCTTGGAGCAATGTATGCAACAAGAGATTTTTATCATCATTATATTAACCCTGAGGCCAGCGAAGAAAAGCTAGTTTCTGTAGGGAGAAAGTCAACAATATTGATTTTATTTGGATCATTTATTTTTGGTTTAATCATTGGTGAGGAAATTACCGCATGGTTAATTTTTGCTTTATGGATTATGTCTGCAGGGGTCTGGTTACCAAATATATTACAAGTAATTTGGTGGAGATTTAATTCTTGGGGCTTTTTAAGCGCCTGGGTTGCCAACCTTGGGCTAAGCTGGCTGGTGGTATGGATCTTACCTCGATTTGGCGTTATCCCAGAGCTTCCTGATTATTTACAATTTTGGGCTTTAATTATTCTCAATGCTATGATTTATTTACCGGTAACCTTTTTAACCAAACCCGAGAAAATGGACCATCTTGTTGCATACTATGTTATGTCCAGACCGATAGGATTTTGGGGGCCTGTCCGTGAAGAAGCAATTAGGCAAGGTTTAATAAAAAGCTCAGATTCTAAATAAACACCAGTTTAGGAAATGATTAATAATCATTTTAAATACTTCTTCCTTTTTATTTTTATACAATATCTCTTATATGCAAATAATCCATTGCAAGAAAATGCTGATGATATTCTTAACCAACTTACCGTAGATGAAAAAATTAGTTTGTTATCTGGGAAAGGAGTGTATAATACGCAAAACATTGATCGATTAGGGCTCATTCAATTAGAGTTGTGGGACGGGCCTAATGGTGTGCGGAGCAATTCTAACGAAATAGCCACAGCCTTTCCTGTTGGAATTTCTATGGGAGCAACATGGAATACTGATCTAATAAATGAATTAGGATTAGCCCTGGGAAAAGAAAGCCGCGCCTTTGAGGTAGAGGTTTTGCTTGGTCCAACAATGAATATTATAAGGACCCCTTTAAACGGAAGGACATTTGAGACATTTTCTGAGGATCCTTTTTTTAATGGTGTAATTGCATCGGCATACATAAATGGCCTTCAAAGTGAATATGTTGGAGCTAGCGTTAAGCACTTCATAGCTAATAATCAGGAAATAAAACGCCAAAGTGTTAGTGCAGAAATTTCTGAAAGAGCACTAAGAGAAATTTATTTACCAGCATTTGAAAAAGTAGTTAAAGAATCTCAACCATATACTATTATGGCAGCATACAATCGGATTAACGGCATACACGCAACAGAGCAAAGATATATAATGAATGATATTCTTAGAGGAGAATTCGGCTTTGAAGGGGTTCTTCTTTCAGATTGGGGAGGAGTTAAAAGTACGGCACCTTCTTTAAAAGCCTCACTTGATCTTGAAATGCCTGGGCCTGGAAACTATTATGAGAAACCCCTAAGAAAGGCGCTTAAGAAAGGTGTGGTTACAGAACAAGAAATTGATGAAGCTGCGTTAAGGATGATAAAACTAATATTAAAAACTAAGTTGGGAAAAAGTTATGAGATATCCGAGGTGCTTAATGATAATAAAGAGATCGCAAGGTTAGTAGCAGAAGAGTCAATAGTATTACTTAAAAATGAAAAGAAAACCCTTCCATTAAACCCAAAGAATATAAAATCAATTGCAGTTATTGGACCGAATGCTAATCGATCAGTAATTCAGGGCGGAGGAAGCGCCAGAGTAACCCCAGCATATTCCATTACACCATTAAAGGGGATATTAGATGGAGCACAGATAAATGATATTGATGTTTATTATGAAAAAGGGGTTGAAAATCATCCTACAGTACCGTTGATGGAAAAAAATTCATTAAGAACAAAAGTGGGGTCTGAAAACAAAGGGCTTAGGGCAGAGTATTATCGTTCATATGATCTCAGCGGGGACCCTTATAAGGTAGAAAAAGATGAAGAGCTTCGTATTTTTGGTATTTTAGATAAAGACATATTTGGATCTGTAAAATGGACAGGAGAGTTTATTGCGCAAAATGATGGACAATACCGCTTTAGTGCAAACCCAGGTTTAGGGAAAGCAAAAATATATATTGATGAGAAAAAACTTTCTCTTAATGAAAAAGGCAGCCCTGGTTTTGGAGGATTGTTACCCGCACCAAGAATTGGCAATGTATTTCTAAATGCTGGAAAACATTTGATAAGGATTGAATATTCAGCAAAACCAAATGTTATAATTGCATTTATTTTAAAAATTATTATGCCAGCTATGTCAAACATGCTAAATAAATTTAGATATCTTGAAATAGGATGTCGGCTCCCGGAGCCTTTTATGTCAGATGCAGTCGATTTGGCTAAAAAAACAGATGTAGCGATTGTTGTTGTTGGTTCATCAGATAATTACGAGACGGAAGGAGAAGATAGGCCTTCAATGAAATTAACTGGCGAGCAAGACAAGCTAATTGAATCTATTTTAAATGTGAATAAAAATACTATCGTAATAATGAATACAGGATCCCCCATTGAAATGCCCTGGATTGAACAGTGTCCAGCGGTGTTACAGGTTTGGTTACCGGGGCAAGAAAATGGTAATGCATTATCCAATGTTTTATTTGGCAATGTAAATCCTTCAGGAAAACTTCCTGTTACATTTCCTAAGCGAATAGAAGACAACCCTTCTTTCGGTTACTATCCAGGAGAAGATAAAGTAATCTATAACGAAGGTATATATGTTGGGTATCGACACTATGATACCAGAAATGTTGAACCTTTATTTCCTTTTGGTCACGGGTTGTCATATACTGAATTTGAATATAAGGAATTGGACTGCCCAAGAGAAGTTCAGTCGCTTGATAAGATAGAATTAAATTTTTCAGTAAAGAATATTGGTGAAATTAAAGGACAGGAAGTTGTTCAATGTTATGTAAGGGATATAAGTTCTAGTTTGGATAGGCCTTTAAAAGAATTGAAAGCTTTTCATAAAGTATCTCTTTTTCCTGGGGAGTCAAAAACGGTTAATTTATCTTTAGATAAATCATCGTTTTCTTTTTTTGATGATCGTATAAATAAGTGGATAGCAGAACCAGGGAATTTTGAAATATTGATTGGAAGTTCATCCAAGGATATACGATTAAAACAAATAATAAATTATAATAATTAAGTTATTATGTTATTATTTACTTTTTATTTAATTGTATCCATGTTTCTAGTTGGAGATGAAAAGGTTCAATTAGATACTGTATTAAATGACCCTGCTTTTCAAGTAGTTTGGAATCATCTGGAGCAAAAAGGCGTACCAAAGGAATATGTAATAAAGACGTTTTTGAATTCAGAAATAAAAATTCACCCTAAGATTATTAATTCATTTAATAATCCCTATGAGAAAAAAGAATGGGAGCAATACAGAAAAATATTTATTACTGAAAAAAGGGTCAAAGGAGGAATAAATTTTTTTAATGATAACAAAGATTTGATTGAACAAGTATCAGATAGTCTAAAAGTTGATAAATTTTTATTGGTAAGCCTTGTTGGCGTTGAGAGCAATTATGGTAAACATTACGGACAATATTCTGTTTTTAATGCCCTATATACATTGATTCATCAATTACCTAGAAAAAAGAAATGGGCAGCAAAGGAATTATCTGAATTTATAATTTTATGCCATGGAAACAAGATTAACCCACATTCAATTAAAGGTTCTTATGCAGGCGCATTTGGTTTCGGTCAATTTATTCCATCAAGCTTTAATTACTATGCAATTGATTTTGATGGAGACAAAATCCGTCAACATAATAGATGGCCAGATGTACTAGGGAGCGTAGCTAACTATTTATTAAAGAACGGATATAAACCCAATACAAATGATTATTCAAAAAGCTCAAGTGCTTGGAAATCAGTTTTTGCTTATAATAGGTCAAATAATTATGTTGGGGTTATTATGGAGTTAAGACAAGAAATAAAAAAAGGAATATTTAATAACTAACTATAAATCTAGAATTAATTCCATTTCTATTTTATTTCTGATTATTTTTACTATTATTTTATCACCGCTATTTAACTCAGCTAATCTTGCCATGTAATCATAAATATTTCTTATTTTTTTATTATTTATTTCAATAATAATGTCCCCTTTTTTTATTCCAGCTTTATCTGCAGGACCATTTTTTCTTGAAATCCCATCAATCTCCATACCAATCTTTTGGCTACCATAAGAAGGAATTACACCTAATGTAACATTAAATGAAGGAGATTGATTATCTGAATTATCATTGGCTATCTCAGTGAATATAGGCTTTTCTTTATTTGTTGATAATTGAACAATTAAGTCATATACAAAATTCAAAACCTCTTTTTCTCCTTGATAATCAATTTTATCCCAGTCATCAGATGGTTTATGATAATCTTGGTGAGCCCCAGTAAAGAAAAATAATACAGGTATGTCTTCTCTATAAAAGCTCGCATGATCACTTCGACCAAAATCCATCCCACTTATATTTTTATCAATTTTTAATGTATGATTTTTTTGTACTACTTCTATAGTTTCACTAAGGGTTTTTGCGCTTCCAACACCGCCAACAGTAATTGGTTTTTCATTTAATCTTCCAATCATATCCATATTTATCATAATAGCAGTTTGTTCTAAATCTTTTGTTGGAGTTTGTGTATAAAACTTTGATCCTAACAACCCTTTTTCCTCAGCATCAAAGCATATGGCAATTATACTTCTCCCTAATAATTTTTTATTCATCATTAATTTATGGCTTAATTCAAGAATGCCAGCAATGCCAGAGGCATTATCATCTGCACCATTATGTATTTGCATAGAATCTGGATTTAAAGAACCTGACATATGTCCTCCATAACCCAGGTGATCGTAATGTGCACCAACAATTATATATTCCTTATTTAATATTGGATCTGAACCTTCAATAAACCCAATAACATTTGTTGCGGTTTCTTTTTCAAATTTTAAGTTAACACGTGCAGAAACTTTGCGATCCAGTTCAAAAGAAAAAGAGGCTAACTCCTGATCGATCTTGGAACGTAAATCTGTTACTGTTTTATCTTTGTCATTAATTATATTATTCGCTACGGCATGGGTTATTTGAATTATTGGCAAACCAGCTGAAGATGCGCTCTGTCTGTATACTAATGGTTTTAGTTTATTATTTTCTTTTTCTTCTCGTTCCATAAATAATATTCCGCCAACTCCTCGGTCCCGCGCTGCAATCACTTTATTATAGAGCTTTTTATGATAACCGTATGGTGAATGCGGGCTATTACCATCAGGTCCATTTAAAAACATTAATACCCACTTATTTTTTACATTAACATTTATATAATCATTCCATGACAAACTATCATCAATATCAAATCCATACCCAACAAAGACGACCTTGTCATCAATATTTCCATTTCCAGACCACCCGATCGGAATAAAGTCTTTTTTTATTTTATACCGTGATTTTGAATTACGAACGCGCAAGATATTTCTATTACCAAGCGATACCTTGCTTATATAAGAGAATGGTTGTTCATATTTTTTTGTTCCCGCAGGAAGAACCCCCTGTGCCTCCCAATTTTTGCTTATGTATTTTATAGCTTTTTTTGATCCTTCAGAGCCGGGGAACCTGCCTTCTAATTTATCTGAAGATAAATATTTAATATGTTCGAGAATTTCATATGTCATGATTTCTGCGGATCCAGGATCAATTTTTTCTTTATTTGACTTGCTGACGATCATTACACCGCCCATAATAATTATTAAAGCGATTACAATCTTTTTAAGAAGTTCATTCATCTTTTTCTATTAATTTTTATATAATTCAATACTCATCTTAATAAATATTAGATTCTATATATTCAAGGTAAAAAATAAATAGAGATTATTACAGTAATTAATGCCCAAAAATCAACATGATGGAATTACAATTAATACTCATTCAGAATATATATCTGAGAGATCAAATCCATTAAAAAAAAGATTTTTTTTTGCATATCATATTGCCATTCAAAATAAAGGTAATTCTCCTGCAAAATTATTAAGTAGGTATTGGCATATTACGGATGCGGAAGGAAATATAGAGGAGGTGCGCGGGCCTGGAGTAGTTGGGCATCAGCCCCGATTGAAACAAGGAGAATCTTTCGAGTATACTAGCTTTTGTCCATTAAAGACTGAGTTTGGCGTAATGCATGGAAAATTTCATATGGTACGAGATAATGGTCAAAAATTTGATGCAATAATCAAACCATTTAAATTAGCAGTTCCTTTCTCTGTAAATTAATTTTATGATATTAAATAAAACAAAAATACTTGCGACCATTGGACCAGCATGTTCTGACCAAACAACATTACAAAAAATGGTTGATTTAGGGGTAAATGCTTTTCGGATTAATATGTCACACGGATCTATTAATGATAAAAAATCTCTTTTTAAACAATTAAAAAAACTGCGATCAGACGGATCTTATCATCCAACTGTTCTTGCGGATTTAGCAGGACCAAAAATCAGAATAAAAAGTGTTAAAGACGGATTGACTCTAAAAGAAAATGACAAAATTATTATTGCAAACGATAACGATAACGATAACGATAACGATAAAGATAAAGATAAGATTATAGTATCTTCTGGATTTACGTTCGGAAAAATTTCAAAAGGAGCTAGAATTTTAATTAATGATGGTCGTATTCAGCTTGAAGTACTAAAAAAGATTAGTTCTCATGCAATTCAAGTTAAAACTTTAATTGGTGGAAGCGTAGAGAAAGGCAAAGGAGTTAATTTCCCCGGGGTAGCGATTGACATGCCAACCTTGACAGAACAAGATTATACAGATTTATCATTAGCAATTGACGAAGGGACAGATTGGATTGCCCTATCCTTTGTACGTTCCGCGGATGATAAAGAAACTGTAGACTCGATATTAAAAGATAAAGGAGCCACCATCCCGGTCATTGCAAAAATTGAAAAATGGGAAGCATTAGATCATCTTGATAAAATAATAGACACTTTTGATGGAGTTATGGTAGCTCGCGGAGATTTAGGGGTAGAAATACCTCAAGAGCAGGTCCCATTAATTCAGAAAAAGATTATTAAAATGGCGAACAAAGCTGGTAAGCCGGTAATTATTGCCACTCAGCTTTTAGAAACTATGGTAGAAGCTCCTACACCTACGCGCGCAGAAATAAGCGATATTGCGAATGCAATTTTTGATGGAACTGATGCTTTATTAGTCACCGGCGAGACCGCAGTGGGAAAATTCCCGGATAAAGTCATTGAAGTTTTAAAGAAAGTTATAATTGAAACAGAAAACACCATTGATTTTCATAGCATACTTCAACCGATAGGGCATGAGCATCATACTGCCGACGCAATAAGTCATGCAACCTGTCAAATTGCAAACGATATGAACATTAATATTATTTTATCTCTAACTCATAGCGGAAGCACAGCAAGGATGATTGCAAGGTATAAACCTTCTGCTAATATTATTGCTTTAACCCCTGTAGAAAAAACATACCGACAGTTATCAATTATTTGGGGAGTGACACCTAAAATGATTAAAGAATATTCAAGATCAGATGATATCCCAAGTGTGTCTGCTAAATTTATAGATGGTAATAATATATTGAAAAATGGAGATAAATATGTTGTTACTGGAGGGGTTCCAGTCGGCATAGCAGGAACAACAAATTTTGTGTTTGTTCAAAAAGCAAAATAATAGAAAAGGAATTTTATATGAAATACGTTTATTTCTTTGGGGATGGTAAAGCAGAGGGAACCGCAAAAGATAAAAATACGCTTGGAGGAAAAGGGGCGAACCTTGCAGAGATGACAAACCTTAATATACCTGTTCCCCCCGGGTTTACACTAACAACTAATCTGTGTATGAATTATTTAGCCGATGGTGTTTATCCAAACCAGCTAGAGCAGGAAGTGGAAGATGCGATTAGAAAAGTTGAATCGATTATGAATCAAAAATTTGGCGACATGGAAAATCCACTTTTAATATCTATAAGATCAGGAGCAAGACAATCAATGCCTGGCATGATGGAAACAGTTTTAAATGTAGGGCTAACTGAAAAAACTATTCCTGGACTAATAAAAAAAACTAAGAACCCAAGATTTGTTTATGATTCCTACCGTCGATTGATCACAATGTATTCTGATGTTGTAATGGAAAAGTCTGAGGGATTAGAGCCAAATTCTGGACAGGGGATACGAGAACTATTAGAAGAAATTATGGATAATATGAAAACAGAACGAGGGGTAACAGATGATACTGAATTAACAGCTGACGATTTAAAAGACTTATGCGCTAAATTTAAAATTAAGATAAAAGAAACTCTTGGGAGCGATTTCCCTGATGATCCAAATTCTCAGCTTTGGGGTGGAATATCAGCTGTTTTTAAATCTTGGTCAGGTAAGAGAGCTATTAGCTATAGAAAAATAGAAAACATACCAAATGAATGGGGAACAGCGGTTAACGTACAGACAATGGTGTTTGGAAATATGGGAGATAATTCTGCAACAGGAGTTGCATTTACGAGAAATCCTGCAACCGGTGAGAATGTATTTTATGGAGAATGGCTTATCAATGCACAAGGAGAAGATGTTGTTGCTGGAATAAGAACCCCCTACCCTTTAAATAGTAGCACTAAAACTACTGAAACAAATAAATTTCCTGGTCTGGACGAATCAATGCCAAAGGTTTATACCCAATTAGATTCTATAAGGTTAAAACTTGAAAAACATTATCGCGATATGCAAGATATTGAGTTTACGATTCAAAATGGGAAATTATGGATGCTGCAAACTAGAGTTGGTAAAAGAAATGGAGCAGCAGCTATCCGAATGGCTTGTGATATGAAATCAGAAAATCTAATTTCAAATGAGGAAGCAATATTACGAGTTTCCCCGGACCAACTTGACGAAATTATGCATTCAATGGTAGATCCTTTATCAGAACAAGAAGGAGATTTGTTAGCAAAAGGATTGCCTGCAGGCCCAGGAGGAGGTGTTGGTCAAGTAGTGTTTTCAGCAGACGTTGCTGAAGAATGGGCTAAAAAAGGGTTGAGCGTTATTTTAGTACGAAATGAAACATCCCCGGAAGATGTACATGGAATGCATGCAGCAAAAGCAATTCTAACCGCCAAGGGTGGAATGACATCCCATGCTGCTCTGGTAGCCAGAGGATGGGGTAAATGCTGTATCGTTGGCTGCTCAGTTCTACAAATAAATTATGCTGATAACCGGATGCTTATAAATGATGAAATTATAAAAGAAGGAGATTGGCTAACCTTAAACGGATCAACAGGAAAAATATATAAAGGTAAGTTAAATCTTATCGAGCCAGATTTGAGTACCAATGAATTTTATGGGATATTAATGTCAATGACTGATAATATAAAAAGGCTTGGCATTAGGGCTAATGCAGAAAGCCCTGAGGATGCAAAACAGGCACGAGAATTTGGGGCAAAAGGCATTGGTCTTTGCAGAACGGAACATATGTTTTTTGATCCAGAGAGGATTCTTGCTATTAGAGAAATGATTATAGCAACAGAAGTTTCAAGGCGGCGTGAAGCAATTATGAAATTATTACCATTCCAAAGAGAAGACTTTAAAGGAATATTAGCAGCAATGTCTCCATATCCTGTAACCATCAGATTGCTAGACCCCCCGCTTCATGAGTTTATGACTCTAAATGATCAGCAGAAAACTGAATTATCGAATGAATTAAATATTTCTTCAGAAGTATTGGAAAACAGAATTAGAGGACTTGAAGAATTAAACCCCATGTTAGGACACCGAGGGTGTCGTTTAGGAATTGCCTATCCAGAGATAACGGAAATGCAAGCGCGTGCGATATTTGAAGCAACAGCTGAGTTAATGAAAGAAAATGTGGAAGTTGCTCCAGAAGTAATGATCCCACTAGTTGGGACCTATAAAGAGTATGAGCATCAGGAAGCGCTCGTTCGAAAAATAGCAGAAGATGTTAAGTCAGAATCTGGCGAAAATTTTTCCTATTTGGTTGGAACCATGATTGAACTCCCAAGAGCTGCTCTGACAGCAAATGAAATTGCAGAAAAAGCAGAGTTTTTTAGTTTTGGTACAAACGACTTAACTCAAACAACTTATGGTTTCAGTCGTGATGATATAGGTGGATTCTTACCTGAATACCTTGAAAAAGGGATTTTAGAACATGACCCATTTCAAAGTCTAGATCAAACGGGAGTTGGAGAGCTAGTTAAAATTGGAGTTGAAAGAGGAAGAGAAGTTCGAAATGATTTAAAAATTGGTATATGTGGAGAACATGGAGGCGACCCGGAAAGCATTAGCTTTTGTAATCGCACGGGTTTAGACTATGTAAGTTGTTCACCTTATCGTGTTCCAATTGCTAGACTTGCAGCAGCGCAAGCAGAGTTACGATAACAGAAAGCGTTAGAATGCCCAAAAAACCAGAGATTATATTTATTCTATTAATTTTATGTATTTCACTTGATGCAAAAAATTTGCAGAATTTTGAATTTGTTCCAAATGAATTCATAATCAAATTATCGCCAGAAACAAAAATTATCCCCCCCAAATCTTTATCTACTGGGGTAATAGAAATCGATATTATTTTATCAAAAATGTCCGTATATGGTATTAGTTCTGTAGTTCCCTTTAAAAAAAATCTAGACCCACGATTGCCTGATATTAATCGGATATATAGAGTACGATATTCTAATAATATTTCTCCAGATAAAGTAGCAGAGCAATTTAATAACTTAGATAATGTCATTTATGCTGAACCAAGATTTATCCAATTTGAAACAACAGTCCCAAATGATCCTTATTATTCTAACCAGTGGCATTTACCAGTGATTGATGCAAGTCAAGCATGGAATACAACAACAGGAGACACTAACGTAATAATAGCCATTGTGGATGATGCAGTTGATTTAGACCATGAAGACCTTGCAAATAATATTTTTACGAATTGGGCTGAATATCATGGTACAGATGGTATAGATGATGATTCTAACGGTTATATTGATGATGTTCATGGATGGGATTTTGCTGAATATAATAATGATCCCAACCCAGCAATAGAGAGCCAAGATCATGGGACACATGTTGCAGGTTGTGCTTCTGCGGTTACTGACAACGGACTTGGTGTCGCAGCTCCAGGGTGGAGGTGTAAAATTTTACCATTAAAAATTTCAAATGATAATAATGGTTCTCTATCAGGAGATGCAGCCGCTGCTATTATTTATGCTGCAGATATGGGAGCAGCCCTAACAAATAATAGTTATGGAGGTGGAGGATTTAGTAATTATTTTCTTGATGCATTCCTTTATGCGTATGAGTTAGGCACATTATCTATCGCAAGTGCAGGAAATAGTGATGAAAACGAATCATTTTATCCTGCATCGTATAAAAATGTTTTCAGTGTTGCATCCACAGCTTCGGGAGATTACAAATCTGGTTTTTCTACATATCATCTATCCGTAGATATATCTTCTCCGGGGTCTGGGATATTATCATCTGTTCCAGATAATGATTATGCATCATTTTCCGGGACTTCAATGTCTGGCCCTGTTGCTGCTGGAGTAGGAGGTTTGATCAAATCACAGTTCCCAGATTTGACAGCTGGCGAATTAGCAATTAGACTTTCTGCAACCGCCGATAATATATATGATGTTAATTCCGAGTATTTTTTGCTATTAGGAAGTGGGCGTGTAAATGCTAATAATGCTGTAACGTATAGTAATAATCAGTTTAATACAATACCGGTACGTATGGGCCTAGCAAATTTCTCAGCAAGCGATTTATTACATGGTAATGGTGACTCTGCGCTTGACCCAGGAGAAACAATTGATATTGATATTTCTTTATATAACTACTCTATAATGGGTTCTGAAAATGTAAATATTTATTTAACAAGTAGTGATTCAAGGATAGATATTATTGATGAAGCAGAATTGAACCTTACCATTGCCCCAGAAGATACTATTATTTTGGATCAGGCTTTTTCAATAACTATTAATGACTCTGCGGATGTAGGAATATGTATTTTTAACATTGCAATTCAACAAGGAGGTCAAAACCTAAACTCTTTTGAGCTATCCATTAATATTGGTAAAACACCAATATTAATTGTTGATGATGATGGTGGAGGATCAACTGATAAGTTTTATACTACTATATTGGACAGCATGTATGTTCCTTATTCCTTATGGGATAGAATGAATGGCCCTCTATCTTATGAAATGGTACAAAACAGTCCAATTTTAATTTGGTTCACTGAATGGTCATTCCCAACCCTAGATTTTGAAGACCGTGAAGTTATTATGGAATATCTTGATAATGGCGGAAACTTATACTTGTCTGGTCAGGATTTGGGCTGGGAGTTAAATGAATATCCAGGAGATTCATCTCAAACCGCATTTTTCTATAATTATTTACATGCGGATTGGGGTGGAGATGATGCAGGCGTTTCATCAGCGCAGGGTGTGCCAGGAAATCCTATATCTGATGGAATGAGTTTTGATATATATCAACCTGGATATGACTTAGGTAGTCAGTACCCAGATTATTTTTCCCCTCATGATGATGCTGATTTGATATTCACATATAGCAATGAATTAAATATGGGTTTGAGTTATAAGGGTGATTATAGATTGGTATATACAGGAACAGGGCTTGAGACTTTTGGAAGTAATTCCAGTTCTACGGCTCCAAATGATGTGAATGAAACCCAAACCGTATTTTTGAAAAGAACTCTTAATTATTTAAATTTTATTAATCATACACCATTAGCTGATAGTGAAGATTCCACTTCAAGTATTTACTTCCATGCACGTATTTTTAATAATGGAGTTGACTACAACGGGCCTTTTTTATATTATAGATTCAATGGCGGTGAATACAATACGGTGGAAATGAATGATACATTAGATGGTTTCTATTATAGTGTTCCTGCCCCAAATGAATCTGCTATAGTTGAGTATTATTTTTCTGTAAACAACAGCTATTATAATTGGACAAATCCAATCAATGCGGATGAGGTTTTTCAGTTTAGTATAGGTAGAGATATGATAGTTCCTGATGTTAATGATCTAGTAAGATTACCCAATCTTATTGATCGGTCAGGGTCTGCAAATGTTTCTGTATTAGCAAGTGATAATATTGGGGTTGATAGCGTTTCTTTGTACTGGTATTATTCGTTCAATCCAGATGTAAAATATAACACTTTAATGAGCTTAGTTGGTTATTCTTGGCAAGGGAATATTGAATGGCAGGATCTTTCTGGGAATGATAAAGTACATTATTTTGCTGCTGCTAAAGATAGCTCATCGAATGCCAATATTGGATACTCAGATACGTTAAGTTTTCAAATCATTAATAAAACAATCCTTACTCAATGGGATGATGAAATTGTTGGACAGTGGGATACCGGGCAGAATTGGGGTTTATTTTATGTGAACGCTGCTGTCAAATATGGAATGAATGATTCCCCAAGTATGAATTATGAAAATAACAAATCGGATTATCTTACCCTGTTGGAGCCATTTGATTTATCGGATTATAATTCTGCGTATTTGCAATTCTGGACAGGTAGTTTTTTGAGGGAAAACGATATTGGAACAATACAAATTTCTGACAATGGAAGCATTTGGGAATCTATGTATTCTATATCAGGAATTAATTTTGTCGATACTGTAAAAATAGATGTTACAGAATTTATTGATTCCGGCGTGTATCT
>CERL01118162.1_pt1 | contig 16400 bp, 10 predicted proteins | sample 530811 | NCBI WGS metagenome assembly CERL01 (sample SAMEA2620995, study PRJEB7988) | marine metagenome | isolation source: saline water (ENVO:00002010), including
TTTAGAGTTGGAATTTCGTTTTTATTAATAAAGGATCAAGCAATTTTTTACATAAATATTAGAAAACTATTTTTTATAGTATGTATAAATTCAAAAATAATTAATCATGGCAAAACATCCATTACTTAAAGAAGTTCAAGATAATATTTTATTGGAAAAATATTCTAAGGAGTTTGGTACGCCACTATATATTTATTATGGTTATCAGATTAAAGAAAATCTTCAAAAAATTAATTCTGCATTGCAATCCTACTTTGATCAATACCAGATATACTATGCTGTAAAATCAAATAGTAATCCAAATCTTCTTTCATTTATGCATAATTATCTTCCATCTATGGGCGCGGACTGCTCAAGCCCAGGCGAATTATTTGCTGCAAACAAAGCAGGGATTCCTATGGAAAGCTGTGTATACACTGGAAATTATGAATCGAAAAAAGATTTACAATCTGCTTATGATAGCGGTTGTGAAATCAATCTAGATGATTCAACATCTTTTCAAAGATTAAAAAAAATAGGAGTTCCTAATTATATAAGCTTTCGGTTAAATCCAGGTATTGGAAAGGGTCGATTTAGTCAAATTATTACTGGTGGAAAAGAGGCAAAATTCGGTATTCCAAAAGAGAAAATTATCCCTATTTATGAATCTGCTAAAAAGGATGGGGTGAAATTATTTGGATTGCAATGTCATTCAGGGTCAGCAATACTTGATGAAGATTACTTCGTAAAAAACACACAGCTCATCCTTAATACTGCACGTAGAATTGAAAATAAAATTGAACAAAATCTATCAAAAATATCAATTGGGAGCGGATTTGGTATTCCATATAGTGATGATGAGGATGCGCTTGATCTCAACAATGTTTTTTGTAAAATATCTCAAGTTTTTGAAGACTTTTATGGAAGAGATAAATCTGATTGGCCCACATTATGTATAGAACCAGGTAGATCAATTATAGGAAATACTTGTATCTTATTAGCAAAAGTAACTGGCATTAAAGAAAGCTATAAAAATTTTATTGGTTTAGACGCCGGAATGGAAACGCTTATGCGCCCTGCATTGTATGGCGCTGAACATCGTATCTATAAACTAGGCACAAAGCATAAAATAGTAGATTTACCTGTAGATATTACTGGGCGTATTTGTGAAAATACTGATAGGTTAGCAGTTAATATATCTTTCCCAAGAGTTGTTGAAGGAGACTTAATTGCAATTATGGATGCAGGTGCTTATGGATATGCCATGTCAAATCAGTATAATACAAGACCACGTTCTGCAGAAATATTGGTAAATGGAGATGAATATCATCTTATTAGATCAAGAGAAACTATCGAAGATATATTTCAGAATTGCAGTATTTAAGAAATACAAAACCGTTATACTTTTTCATGATGAATATATTATGTTCTGTTTTCGCACAAGAGCATCCTAGTATTCATGAAATTCAGCTTGAGTATTATAAGAATAACTATATCGAATCACCAAGGCAGGATACAAGTGAGCCAATTATAGATAAACAAAATCGATCAACTACTCCTAGCAGAGAAGTATTTGGCTATCACCCATATTGGATGGGTACCGCATGGCAAAATTATAACTACAACTTAATTTCGACAATCTCCTATTTCAGCGCTGAAGCAACAGCAACGGGAGATCTTAGCGATCTTCATGGTTGGCCGGTAGTAGGTCTGATAAATTTGGCACACTCATATGGTGTTGACGTGGTTCTTTGTGTAACTCTTTTTAATAATGGAGATTTAATAACGTTATTAAGCAATCCATCCTATAGACAAAATCTAATTGATAATCTTTTAACATAGGTCCAAGCAGGAAATGCTGATGGAGTAAATATTGATTTTGAATCATTCCCTCCTTCTCAAAAACAAAATATGGTACAATTTATTACTGATCTTACAAATACGTTCCATGCTGAGATACCTGGTTCTAAAATAACATTAGCGACACCAGCTGTTGACTGGAATGACGGATGGGATTACAACGCGCTTGCAACTATAAGCGATGGATTATTTATTATGGGTTATGATTACTATTATAGTGGAAGCTCAACCACTGGTCCCAATGCGCCGCTTTCTGGAAATGGATATACTGTTTCTTGGACTATAGATGACTATTTGAATAAAACAAATAATCAGTCAGATAAATTGATTATTGGATGCCCTTATTTTGGTTTTGAATGGCCAGCCTCATCCGGTTCTAGTGGTACATCAACCACAGCTAATGGATCAGCAAAATTTTATGCTGAAATGGAAGGAAATGCTTTATCATATGGAAAGCTATGGCATGAATCCTCGCAAACTCCTTGGTACCGTTATCAAAATCCAAATTGGATACAGGGATGGTATGATGATAGTTTATCTTTATCTCTAAAATATGATTTTGCTATAGAAAATGATTTATTAGGTATAGGTATTTGGGCAATGGGATATGATGGAAATAATCTGGAACTCTGGGATCTTTTATCCGCAAAGTTTGGTGCAAATGCTCCGCCTACTACTCCTAATAGTTTATCAATTAAAAATATTGGTAATGGAAGTGTAATGATTAATTTTCAAGGAGCACAAGTTGCAGATTCATATATTGTATTAAGGGGATATTTAGAAAATAATACTATTGATACCCTAGATATATATACTCAACGACCTATTATCATTAATGATTTGTCAGTTGGTGAGTCTTATTTCCTTTCCGTTACAGCAAAAAATGATTTTGGCTATAGTCCCCAAACTGAATTTCTTGGCATTATACCTTCAAATGAAAATGTTAAAAGTCTAATTATTAATGGATTTGACAGAATAAATGGTACCAATAATACATTTGATTTTATTATGCAACATGGGACTGCATTCCATGATCAAAATTACTCTTTTGATAGTGCCACCAATGAAGCTGTAATTGAAGGAAATGTAGATTTGAATAATTATTCAATAATCGACTGGATTCTTGGAGAAGAGGCAACTACAACGAGTTCTTTTTCTATTATAGAGCAAGAATTAGTTCAAACTTATCTGGAAAATGGGGGGTTCCTATTTGTATCCGGTTCAGAAATAGGGTATGATCTAGCAAGCGAAGGAAGTGAACAAGATATAGAATTTTTTCAAAATTATCTAAAATCAAATTATATATCCGATGCTGCAGGAGGATATCAAGGAACATATAATGGATTGGGAATTGAGAACTCTATTTTTGATGGAGTTTCCAATATTACTTTTGATAATGGAGACCATGGAACTTATGATGTAGACTGGCCAGATGGTATTAAACCAATTAATGGTGCAGAAATATGTATTAAATATGATAATGTGGATTATAGCTCACGGGGTGGAATGGGTATAAGTTATTTGGGGAAATTTGGTAATAGTAATTATGATGGAGGGCTTGTATTCTTTTCCGTTGGATTTGAAACAATTTATCCACAAGCAAAACGTAGTGAATTATTAAATAGAATTCTCAATTTCTATGAAACAGAACTTTATGCAAATGATGAAAATGAAATATCTCTGCCAGATGAAGTAAAAATACATGCACTTTATCCTAATCCTTCTAATTCATCCATAACACTGGATTTTTCATCAAATTATATAAATGATAATGCGAAAATAGTAATCTTTGACTTATTAGGTCGACCTGTAAAAACTGCATATCTTTTATTAAATGGAAATCAGAATTATAGTTGGGTATGGAATGGGCTTGATATAGAAAATAAAGAATTACCAACAGGTATGTATATATTAAGTATTACAATAGGGCAAACCATGGAAACACAAAAAATTACATTATTAAAATAAATGAAACATTTTTATAAAATATTATTTCTACTTGTAAATATTTTATTCGCACAAACTCATCATTCTATCCATCAAATTCAATCAAAATATTATAATACCATTGCATCACCCCCAGTTGATAAAATGCCAGTACGTACAGGTTTAGATATTCTGTTGGATAGTAAAATTGATTTAATTACTGGTAAAACGATTGCTCTTGTAACAAATCAAACAGGAATTGATCAAAATGGAAATCCAAATTATAAAAGGCTAATGTCAATGGATGAAATAAAATTAAAAGTTATCTTTTCTCCAGAACATGGTTTATTCGGAGAAGCAGATAAAGAAATCACATACGCTAATCAAATTGAGGATCTACCAAAGGTATATAGCTTATATGGTTCGAGGCGAAAGCCAACTAAAGAAATGTTAGATGGTATTGATATGATCATTTATGATATTCAAGATATTGGAGCTCGCTTCTATACATATATCTCAACATTGGGATTGGTTATGGAAGCCGCTGCTGAACTAAATATACCTATAATTGTTTTAGATCGTCCAAATCCAATTCGGAGTGACATTGTTGAAGGGCCGATATTAGATCTTAAATACCAATCATTTATTGGAAAATATCCCATACCTATACGATATGGATGGACAATTGGTGAACTAGCTGAAAAAATTATTCTGGAAAAATGGATTCATCCAACTCCAAAATTAATTACTATACCTATGGAGGGATGGAATGCATCGTTATGGTATGATGAGACAACCCTTCCATGGGTAAAGCCTTCTCCAAATATTCCGAACTTGGAAACAGCATTGATCTATCCAGGTATGTGTTTATTGGAAGGAACAAATATTAGCGAAGGACGAGGAACAGATAAACCATTTAAATGGTTTGGGGCACCATGGATTAACAGTAAAAATTTATCTCAAGAACTGAATAAATTAAAATTATCAGGAGTTGTATTTGTACCAAAATCATTTACTCCTATATCAATTCCTGGAGTAGCAGATAAACCAAAATATGAAAATCAACTATGTCATGGACTTGAGATCAGAATTATTGATAGAAATAAATATAATAGTGTTAAAACTGGTATAAGTGTTTTAAAAAAAATAAATGAACTATACCCTGATTTCCTTATCATCAAAAAGACGCGTTTGAATAAACTTTGGGGGAGTGATACACTTTTAAAAACTCTGCAAGAAAAAACAGTTTCATACAATTATTTTGCTGTTGGAGGAATAACAATATTTTTACTATTGATTTCAATAATAAATTAATTTTATACATTATTCTTTAGCTGATAAATGAAAAAAAATTAAAATCTTTTAAGTTTTTTCTGATGACCAAAAAATATCTATTCAAACTTAATACTTTATTTATCCTTATGATTCTCCTTTTGCAATGTAGTAAACCTGTGGCTTTATATAACGCTGCAGGACACAAAAAGGCACTTGATCCAATTACCTCTATTATTCAATCCTCTGGTTTGCAGACAAATATTGGCATTAAGGTAATAGATTTAAAATCTAATGAAACTATATATGAATGGAACCCTAATTCATTATTTAATCCTGGAAGCAATACTAAATTATTTACTTGTATTGCTTCATTAGCATTACTTGATACAAATACAACTTTTTCTACTTCAGTATATCAAGATACTAACGCAATTTATTTAGTTGGTGGCGGAGATCCTCATCTTACCATTGAACAATTAGATACGATTTCTCAAACAATAAGTGATACAATTAAACTCCACTTAGGAAGAGATTATTGGTTTTTAAATAATCGTTTACGTATGCGATCAGTAGATTTAGCAAAAAACATTAACTATCTCGTTGTAGATAATTCTATCTTTGATAACATCTTTTATGGCCCTGGATGGATGTGGGATGAAGGTTCCTGGTGGCATGCTGGACAAATCAGCGCAATGTCATTAAATGAAAATTGTATTGATTTTTATGTTTCACCTGGCAAACTAGGAAAACCAATCATAATTAATACCCATCCAACAACAAATTTTATAAGTATTCAAAATGAATCAATTACAGTAAATGATACTACAAATTTTCAAAAATTGAAGATCAAACGTGATTGGGGAAATCAGAAAAATAATTTCATTATTTCTGGAAATATAATGGATACTTCTTCTGTAGATACTATGCAACGTAATATACATGACCCTAGTCTATTCGTGGGAACTGTTTTTGCGGAAATGCTAGTGAGTAAAGGTCTAAATATTAAACATATTATTAAAGGCTCTGTTCCAAATGATGCAATGAAAATTACAGAACATGAATCCAAACCTATTGTTCATTCGCTTAATGGCTTAATGAAAAGAAGTGAAAATCTTACAGCTGAATTAATAGTAAAATATATTGGATCAACTGTTTATGATACCATTGGCACTTGGAATAATGGTCTTCTTGCTATTAAAACATTTTTACATGATACAGTAGGTATTGATACTAACACATTTAGCTTAAGTGATGGCTCAGGAATGTCAAGATATAACTACAGCAGTCCAAATCATTTTATATCTGTTCTTTCATGGGCATATAATAATAAAAATATACGTAATCAATTTATAGAAACATTTCCTATTGGTGGAGTTGATGGAACGTTGGAAGAAAGATTAGAAAATATTGATACAACTACTACTATTTTGGCAAAAACTGGTTCTCTTGCTGGGGTAAGTTGTTTATCAGGTTATATTATTTCCAATACTAAAAATCCACTTGCTTTTTCTATTTTGATGAATGGATTCGTCAATTCATCTACACTCTACCGTAAGCTTCAGGATGAAATAGTTTATGCACTAACAAAAATAAAACTATGATAAAGCCAAAAAGATTAAAATCTCAATCTACTATTGGAATAATCAGTCCATCCTATTGGATTGATGAAAATATTTTAAAACAAACATCAGAAATTTTTACGAGCCGAAATTTTAAACTTGTATATGGGAAAAGTATCTATACAAAAGATGGTCCTTTTGCGGGGAGTCCTGAACTACGAGCTAATGATATTCATGAAATGTTTTTAGATCCTTCAATTGATGCAATTCTATGTGCTCGGGGAGGTTATGGTGCGAACAAAGTCATCCCTTTACTTGATTATGAATTAATAAAAAAACACCCCAAAATATTTATGGGATATAGTGATATAACTGCATATCTGATTTCTATAACTCAGCGTACTGAATTGATAACCTTTCATGGGCCTATGCTAGCATCATACAAACATGGATTTGTAGAATATAATTATAATCAAATGATAAATATATTATCCGGTGAGAAGGGTGTGCATATTATTCCACCGAAAACAATGAACCCACATATTCTAAAAACTGGAAATGCAGTTGGTCCTTTATGGGGAGGGAATTTGACGCTAGTAATGAATCGTCTTGGAACAAATGATCAAATCGAAACTAATAATTCCATATTATTTTTAGAGGATTTAAATGAATATTATTATTCCTTCGAGCGCATGCTTATCCATTTACGGAGGGCGGGTATATTAGATAATATTGCAGGACTTATTATTGGAGAATTAATCAACATGAAAGATGAAGATGTACCATTCGCTAAGTCAACTGATGAAATACTAATGGATATTTGCGGAAAAATGGATTTTCCCATTATAACAAATTTTTCATGTGGTCATGGTACATACCAAGCAACTCTACCTATATCATTGCCTGTAGAATTACATGCTGGAAATACTACATCTATAAAACTTCTTGAATCAGCTGTTCAATGACTTTTTGTAGAAAAGTCTATCTGTCTTCACTTTACTCTTTCCATTATATTAAAAATATTTTTACTCAATTATGACTAATTACAAACAAGATCTCGGTCTAAAAGAATCTATTGCAATAGTAATTAGTAGAATAATTGGGTCAGGAATATTTCGTGTACCTGCATCAATTATGGTTCTCGTTGGATGTACGTCTTTATTTGGGGTTGTGTGGATAATCGGAGGATTAATTACAATCTTTGGCGCTGTTATATATGCAGAATTATCAGCAATGATGCCAAAATCTGGAGGACCCTACGTATTTTTAAAAGCCGCTTATGGGCCATATATTGCTTTTATAAGAGGTTGGGCAATGTTCTTTGTTTCAGAGACTGCATCCATTGTAGCAGTAGCATTGGTGTTCTCAGAATATATTAGTTCAATATGGCTAATCATATATGGCCAGCAATTTGATTTGATTACCATATTTTTTTTATCATTGATCACTATATGGATTTTAACATTTATTAACTTGTTTGGTGTAAGTCTTAGTGGAAAAGTTCAGATTTTTTTCAGTATTCTTAAGATAACTGCGCTTGGAGGTATTATTGGGGCAACTCTGACTGGATTTAATACTGGCAATATAGAGAATTTCAGTAATCCCTTTTGGCCTGAAACATTTGGGTGGCATACAATACTATCTATCGGCGCAGCTCTACGATACGCATTTTTTGCATTTAGTGGATGGGAAGGTGCAACCTATATTGCGGAAGAAGTAAAAGAACCACAACGCACTCTTCCCCTATCTTTATTTATAGGTATTGCTGGAGTAATGCTGCTTTACATAGGTGCTAATCTCGGCTATTTATATCAATTAGATGTTGAAACAATTAAAGAAAATAAATGGGTTGCAACAGCAGCAATGAAAGTTGTTTTAGGAACGTCCGGAGGTGTCCTTATATCACTTGCAGTTGCAATTAATGCATTCGGTAATATCAGTACTCAAATTTTAACCAAAAGTCGTACTTGGCATGCAATGGCACGTGATGGTTTATTTTTTCAACAGTTCAAAAGTCTTCATCCAAAATATAATACTCCAAATAATGCTCTTATTGGTCAAGGAATATGGGCAACTGTATTACTAATTTTTTCAGTTTTGGCCACTTATAAACAATCAGGTATTTCAGGAACAAATACATATGAAATGATTATTGATTTTTTCTCTGCAACAAGTACAATATTTAATATTCTGACTTTTTCCTCTATATATATACTGAGGAAAAAATGGGTAGATAAAAACCGACCATACAAAGCACTATTTTATCCATGGAGTATGATTATAGTTCTTTTATTATATAGTTCCTTTTTTATAATTACTTTAATTACGGCTTTCATACCATCAATAATTGGTTTTGCATTAACTTTGAGCGGGACTTTTTTCTACAGGAAAATCAGTAAAATAAATACATAGGTTTCTTAATAATAATTGGATATCCAGGATAATGCCCATGCAGTTAATAATCCAAAATAAATTCCTATAATATTTCCTAAGACGCCCATAAGCAACCCTACTGGTGCAAGGGATTTTTGGTATACTGTTGCAATTATAGGAGCACTTACAACTCCTCCTATATTAGCTTGACTACTTGTAGCAATTAAAAACATTGGCACCTTTAATAATCTACCTCCCATAAATAGGATTGCTGCATGTACAGCAATCCAACATATACCTACGAGTAGAAATACAGGAGCATATATAATAGAAGTAAGATTTGCCTTTGCACCAATAGTAGCTAATAATAAATACAGGAAAAAATTACCAATATGTGAAGCTCCAGCATTTTCTAGATCAGATAATGGTGTAAGAGATAAAATAATACCTAAAATGCTCACTATTATAATTGTCCAACCAAAGCTCGTAACGATACTTCCTAAATCTGGTAACCATTCGCCAATTTTTAATGAATAATATCCACCTATCATCCCAATTGATAAAATAGTAATCAAATCAATAAATCTTATTGGTCTTCTTTTAGAGTCAATGTCACTCATTTGGATATTGATATTTTCAATTAAAGAAGTTTTAACTCCATTCCAGCGATCAATCCGTTCCTGATAAGCGGAAAAAAATATCACTATTCCCATCCAACCATATCCAACTATTGTGTCCACAATTATCATTATTCCAAATAAATCATCTGGTGTTCCAATTGATGATCCTACCGCAACCATATTTGCACTACCACCAATCCAACTTCCTGAAAGTGCACCTAAACCTTTCCAAGAATTATAAGGAAGCCAACTTGCAAATATTGTAAATGATACTATCCCACCAATAACTACACTAATTGTAGCAATGAACATTATTAAAATAGCTTTGGAACCAAGTTTTTTTAATGCAGGAAAATTTGATGAAAGAAGAAGTAAGATTAATGCAGGTGGAAGTAAATAAGTTTTTATCCATTCATATAATACTGATGATTCTGGTAGTATTCCTAACGTTGTGGAGAACATCGGAAGGAAATATATCCAAATAACCGTTGGTAGATACTTAAATAATCCTGAAAATTCTGATTTGGAATTAAGATAGTATATTAAACCCATTAAAGCGATCAAATACACTAAAATTGCCATTGGATCTTGTAAAGGAATCATGAAGTCATCTTTCCTAATATTACAGGCTTATTTGCTCCAGTAACTGAAGGTATGTTTCCAGGAATTTCTTTGATATAGGCCACAGCAAAAATAGCAAAACCTAGAGCTTCTTTGCTATCGATAGATATATCTAATTTACTTGATGGTAAAACTTGAATTGGGTTAAATAAATCTTTTAAGAATTTCATTACGCACGTATGATGAGCCCCACCTCCACTTACAATTATTTTACTCACATTATGATCTTTAATAAATTTCTCACATCCTAAAAAAACAGTCCTTGCAGTAAAAAAAGATAATGTTGCTAATTGATCTTCAAAATTAAATCTATCAAGATCTTTAATATGTTTGTTTAACCAATTCATACCGAACTGATCTCTACCCGTTGATTTTGGTGGGCTTTGGATAAAATATGATTGATCCAACCATTTAGATATTAATTTTTTATCTACATTACCTTTAAGAGCAAGTTGACCTCTATTATCAAATCCATCTTTAAATTTTCTAAGATATGCTTCATCTAATAATGACATTCCAGGTCCAGTATCAAAACCTATTATATAATCATTAGATTTTGATGGTAAAAATGTTACATTGGCTATTCCACCAAGATTCAATGTAATTACTGAAGTTTCTTTATTTCGGAATAACCATTCATCTATTTTTGGCATTAATGGAGCACCAGTACCACCTGCATCAATATCTGCTGATCTAAAATCTGAAATTACTGGAACGTTTAATTTTTCCGCTAAGTATTGAGGAGAACCAATCTGTACAGAGGATTTTCCGCTAATATGATGAATTGTCTGACCATGAGAACCAATTAGATCTAAATTATTTATTTCTTTTGTTTGTAAGTGATTATATAATGTATCTGCATACCATTGCCCAAGATAATCATCCAATTTATTGTAATCTAATTCTGGATTATAAACTACTTGTCTAATCTTGTCTTTCAGATCATTAGGATATGGAATAGATATGTCATCAATTATTTGATAATGCACATCATTATTCAAGCTGATATCTGTAATAACAATATCAAGACCATCCATTGAAGTTCCTGTCATTAGACCAGCAGTTCGTATTATTTCTTTTGAAGATAAATTCATAAAAGATTTACTTAGATTTAAAAATAATCAATCAAAAATCAAGTGATTACTATTGCAAAAATAAATCTAATTTAATCGAAGTATTGATTTTATTAAGGAATTATGAAATTTTCTACGAACTTGCTTAATTCCAGGATTATTACGCGTCGGATAGACTCTATTTGTAAGTAATACAACTACTAGCTCTTGCTCCGGATCTATCCAAAAAGAAGTACCCGTATAACCCAAATGACCAAAAGCCTTATCGGAAAAATAATCGCCGGCACTGCTTGCTCCATCACGATCAGGTCTGTCCCATCCATATCCTCTATTTGCTTCATCAACCGTACTTTGTCTTGTAGTAAATAATGATAATAAATCTTTATCAATAATTTTTTTATCTCCGACCATTCCATCATTTAATAACATTTGGCCATATTTCCCTAAATCCTCTGCATTAGAGAATAATCCTGCATGAGCAGATATCCCACCAAGCAAATTTGCATTTTCATCATGGACATAACCATGAGCAGTTTTTCTGGGAAAAAGATCATATGACAGAGATTTCATAGGACCAAATAATTCTGTAGCTATATGGGCAATTTTCCTCCTAAATGAATCATTGGAAATACCAATTGGTATTACTGTTCTTTCAGTTGGTGGAATATTTTTCCATTGATTTGCAGGAGGATTATAAAATGTATTGTTCATTCCAAGCGGTGAAAAAAACCAACTTTTTCCAAGAGCATGAAGATTATTACCTCCTATTCTTTCTAAAATTGTTCCTAAAAGTATCATGCCTAAATCACTGTATTTGTATTCGCTTCCTGGCTTATATGTAAGTCTCCGATTAATTATATTATCAAGAATATCACCCCTTCCTTTATATTTACTCTCCAGAAAATATCGATGATAAGCGCTTAATCCTGATTCATGAATTAATAAATGGCGAATTGTGATTGTATCCTTTCCAGATTTATAAAAATCTGGGAAAAAATCATTAATAGGCTGATCTAGAGTGAGCTCTTCATCATCAACTAGCTTCATTACAATTGGAGTTGCAGATACTACCTTTGTTATTGATGCAAGATCAAATATAGTTTCTGTAGAAACTTCTTTCGATTTATGATATGTATGGTATCCGAATCCTTTTGAAACGATTGTTTCCCCATGTTGAGAAATATATACTTGTGCACCTGGAAAAATTTTAGCTTCTATAGCACTATCTATAACTGATAAGGAGTAAGAAATATCTATTTTCTCTAATATAGAATCATCTCGATGAACAAGAATTTGACTGCCTCTTATTAATTCTTTATCTAGGTCAACAGGTAAACGACCTGTGATATCAATATTTGTTAATAAAGCATTAGCAGCAGCTTCTACCAAAACACTACCGTATCCATACGCAGCAATATATGTATCAATATAATCGTAGTTTGGTAAATAAGGACTACCAAAACTGGTTACAATAAATGGAATTCCTCTTTCATGTAACTTCTTTAATAAATCTGCATAACTAGGATCTATAGTTGCTATTCCTTTATTCATGCGGATTCGTACAACTACCGATATGAATGCCAAATCAACATCCTTTAACTTATTAGTTATTTCATTTATTTTATTATCATTTACTTTTTCAGTTACAATAATTTCTTTTAAATCTGGATAATAGTTGTTTAACCTATCTTTCATAGGTAACAAATACTTTTGAGAGTTTTTATTCTCAGTGATTGCCAAATGAGCAATCTTTTTATAATCTGATATTTTGCTTAATAAGTCATCTTTATCTTTAACAACCGTAATAGATAACTGAGCTATTTTATTCGCAATCCTTTTATGATTAGGATTTCCAATTATAAAATTACTTTCTTCCCAATCTCTTATACCTCTATCTGATAATAGATTAAGATCTTCCTTTGCCAGCCAAATTCGCTTTACAGATTCATTTATTCTTTCCTCTAATATACGTCCAGATAGAACTGCTTCTTTTATTGCATTTATTGTTGAGTCAACATCAAGAGGTAATAAAATAATATCAGCACCTGCCTCTACTGCTCTTACACAAGCCTCAGAAGATTTTATGTTATTTAAAGCTCCCATCTCCATGGCATCTGTAATAATTAAACCATCAAACTTTAATTTTTTCCTCAATAATTCATTAGTAATTACTGAAGATAAAGTTGCTGGTTTTTTCGAACGATCTATGCCGGGTGTTATTACATGTGCAGTCATTACCATTTTTACACCATTTTTTACTGAAGATTTGAATGGTGGTAACTCAATTTTAGAAAAGTCCCTTTTATTCCCTGGAATTATTGGCAATCGAGTATGGCTATCTGTTGCTGTATTGCCATGCCCAGGAAAATGTTTAACACAAGCGTAAATATTTTGCTCTTGAACGCCTCGAATAAATGAATTTCCAAAAATACTAACCATACGTGGATCATCACCATACGATCTAAAATTGATAATAGGATTATCCGGATTATTATTTACATCCATCACTGGTGCAAATATCATATTAACTCCAAAAGCTTTTGCTTCTTTGGCAGTAATCATACCCTGCTCATATGCCAAAACATTTCGTCCCGTTGCTGCTACAGCCATATTTGTTGGGAATAGCGTTGCGCCATCATACCATTGACCGAGTCCTCTTTCATAATCAGCAGCAATAAACAATGGAATTTCTGACCAACTTTGAGCTATTTGTATACGATTAAAAGTTTCTTCTAATCCTCCTCCGTAAACAACTGCTCCACCTATTCCTAATTCATTTATCCATCTATGAAATTGTTTATATTCAAATGTTGTGTCGTTTATTATATCTCCTTTTAATCGAAACACAATCATCTGAGCTATTTTTTTATCAAGTGAAAGTTTTTCCCAGGGCTCCTGGATAATTTCTATTTCTTCTTTGCTTACAAAGAGTTGACAACCTGTTATAAACAAGCATAAGAATAAGAGAATAAGTTTAGAAAAAGTTATGTGATCGTCTTTCATTTGGCTACAAAGTTAATTGCTCTTAATCAAGCATTCTACATTCAATTCTATTCTTGTATAACTTAATGACTAAAAATAGATTACTTTACTAATTAATTATTATCTACATAGAGACTATAGATACATCTAATGACATCTGAGGAAAACAAATATACTATTATTGGAGTTGATGGCGGTGGATCTAAAGTATCTGCAGGTATTATAGAATCTAATGAAATATCAACTTTCACAATCAAATCATTATCACATCAATATTATAATGCGTCATCAGAATTTAATTCTGACTTTTCTCCAGTGGCTATGGATATCCAATTAAATGAATATAATAAAGAACAATACAATGTAAATAACGATGAGATTCTTCAAGGAAACGCAATCATAGAATCATTTCATAACTCTATCATAAATCTAAAAATTAAAAAACCCATATTGATAGGACTTGGGATGGTAGGTTTAAAAACAAAAGATTTGAGAGGTATCGGGGCAATTGCTAATGGACCAAGAATGCCAAAATTTTGTTTCCAATTAGAGAATGAATTAAATGAATCAAACATTCATTTACACAAACCAATTCAATATATTGGAAGTGATGCTGATAACTGTGGAATTGGCGAAGAATATGGAAAAGATGGTTTATTCAAAGATATTCAGAATGGCTACTATATAGGTGGTGGTACAGGTACAGCAGATGCATTAAAACTTAAAAATGAATTGATCCCTTTTGATAACATATCTTCATGGATAGCTAAGACATGGGAAATATTAAATGGAAATAATATTTCCATGGAGAAGTACACATCACTTCAAGGTATTCAATCTATATATAGTTACTATTCCAAGATACCAATTAATAAGCTTCGGGATAAATCAATTTATGCAAATCAAATTTTTTCAAGAGCATTAGAAAATGAACAAGCAGCTTTATTAACTTGTGCAGATATAACAAGATATATGTCTACTTTAATTGTAGAACGTATTGAAACAATTTTTAGTGGTTGGCAAAATAAATTCCAACTGTTAAATCCTAAACATAATATTTTGGAGAATAATCACCCATACAGAAATAATTTGTTACAACGCATAATCATAGGACAAGGTCTTGGTAAATTATTTCATCTATCAAAAAATACACCTTTACTTTGGGATCCATTACATAATAATATATATGATATGATAAAGAAGTCTAGTGTGTTACCCTTAGAAGCTAAAAATTCCCTTTTTGAAGGCCAAATTCTAAAAGAAGGATTTATTATGACATCCAACTTAGATAATTCTGCACTTTTGGGTGCAGGGATATCAGCAATTTATCATTAATTATGAATAATGAATCAAAAAGACTATTTGCGCTTGATTGCTTGCGAGGACTGACCATTGCTTTTATGATCATTGTTAACACACCTGGAAGCTGGTCATATATTTATAGTCCTCTACGGCATGCAAAATGGCATGGGTGTACTCCGACAGATCTAGTTTTTCCTTTCTTTTTATTTATTGTTGGCGTTGCAATGAGATTTTCATTCAAACAATACAATTACGAACCATCAGCTAACCTTATTAAAAAAGTTTTTTGGAGAACAGTGACAATTTTTGTATTTGGTTTAATACTAAATGCATATCCATTTATTCGCCAGGATTGGGATTGGTCCAGTTTGCGTATTATGGGCGTTTTGCAGCGCATTGGTTTAGCATACGGATTGGCATCAATAATTTCATTGTACATAAAAGATAATAAAATATGGATTCCTTGCAGTATCATTCTTACTGGTTACTGGTTTATATTATTATTATTTGGAGGGAATGACCCATACGGACTTAATACCAATGTTGTACGCACTATTGATATAGCTTTATTAGGTGAAAAGCATCTCTGGCTTGGAAATGGAGTGCCATTCGATCCAGAAGGATTATTAAGTACTATACCTGCAACAGTTACTGTTCTTATTGGATATTATGTAGGTATGCTTATTCAAGAAAATGAAAATCAAAGTTTACTTGTAAAATCTTTAGTAATACATGCTGCACAAATTGCAGCAATTGGATGGATTTGGGGATTTTTCTTTCCGATTAACAAACCACTATGGACCAGCAGTTATGTTTTATACACTGCTGGA